>Ga0247838_1002149_pt1 | contig 26025 bp, 9 predicted proteins | sample LaCruzMarch2015__5_FD_189097 | JGI IMG/M metagenome (GOLD analysis project Ga0247838, IMG submission 189097) | Freshwater microbial communities from meromictic Lake La Cruz, Castile-La Mancha, Spain - LaCruzMarch2015_15m | ecosystem: Environmental > Aquatic > Freshwater > Lake | place: Spain... | reverse complement strand
CCTTTTGCGTCTGATATTTAGGTGATAAGACTTATCGGCTTAAATACATGTTCCTTTGGTTGTTCAGCATGCGGAAAAAAGGATCACTCAAGTCTTTAATAAATCTGATTTCTTCTCCCGTAGATTTCATTTCAGGCCCTAAGTTTTTATCAACATTCGGAAATTTATCAAAAGAAAAGACAGGGACTTTTATAGCAAATCCGCGGGGTTGCGGTTTAATATCAAAATCTTTTAGTTTGTGTGTACCCAACATCACCTTGGTAGCAATTTGAAGATAAGGAACCTGATAGGCTTTTGCAATAAATGGGGTAGTTCTTGACGCCCGCGGATTAGCCTCTATGACATATACTTTGTTGTCTTTAATAGCAAACTGAACATTTATAAGTCCCTTAATATTTAGGGCAAACGCTAGTTTTTCTGTATATTCAACCATAGCTGTTACCGCTTCGACACTTAAACTGTAGGTAGGTAGAACAGCTGAAGAGTCTCCGGAATGAACACCTGCCGGCTCAATGTGTTCCATAATACCCATAATATGAACAGTTTCTCCATCGCAAATAGCATCTACCTCAGCTTCTTTAGCCCTATCGAGAAAATGGTCAATGAGAATGGTATCACCTGACAAGTTTTTAAGGATATGGAGCATTTGGTCTTCCAGTTCCTGGTCATTGATAACAATGCGCATACTTTGGCCACCTAAAACGTAAGAAGGTCTAACCAAAACGGGATATCCTACCCTTTTAGCAATTTCTATACCTTCATCTACTCCTTTGGCTGCACCATATTCTGGATATGGAATGCCCAGTTTTTTCAGTAAATCGGAAAAGGCGCCTCTGTCCTCAGCCAGATCCATATTGGGGTAAGAAGTGCCAATGATAGGAATGCCCTTTTCATGGAAAGTTTTCGCCAGTTTCAGAGCGGTTTGACCGCCCAATTGAACGATAATTCCTTCTGGTTTTTCCAATTCAATAATCTCCTCCAGGTGTTCCCAAAATACAGGGTCAAAATATAGTTTATCGGCAATATCAAAGTCTGTAGAAACGGTTTCCGGATTACAATTCACCATAATCGATTCAAAGCCAGCATCTTTGATGGCAAGTAAACCGTGGACACAACAATAATCAAATTCAATGCCCTGGCCAATCCTGTTTGGACCAGAACCCAGGACGATTATTTTCTTTTTATCACTGGGAATACTTTCATTTTCCTGATCGAAAGTAGAATAAAAGTAGGGTGTTTTAGCTTCAAATTCGGCCGCACAGGTATCTACCATTTTAAAGGTTCTCCTGATATTCAATGATTTTCTATAGGCGCGAACATTTTCCTCCTCTTCGTGCATCAACCTGGCAATTTGGAGGTCAGAATAGCCAACTTCTTTTAATTCTCTCAAGAAAGATGCGGGAACGTCTTGAATGGTATGGTATTTCTCTAAACTAATTTCATAGTTCAGCAAGCGCTTAATCTGTTTTAAAAACCATGGATCTATACGGGTCAAGTTTTGCAGCGTTTGGGTAGCAACACCAAGTTTCATAGCATCTTTCAATCTGAAAAGACGATCATCTGACACCTCTTCCATGCGTTTTAAAACGTCGGCAATATTTGTCCATTCCTTATTATCGGCGCCTAAGCCAATTTTCCCATTTTCCAGTGATTGGCAAGCCTTTTGAAGAGCCTCTAAGAAATTACGTCCAATGCCCATTACCTCACCTACCGACTTCATTTGAAGTCCAAGGCGATGGTCGGCACCAGGGAATTTGTCAAAATTCCAACGGGGTATTTTAACAATGACATAATCTAAGGTAGGTTCAAAAAAGGCAGAAGTTGTTTTTGTAATCTGATTTTTAAGCTCATCCAAATGGTAGCCTAAGGCCAGCTTAGAAGCAATTTTTGCGATAGGGTAACCTGTCGCTTTTGACGCCAGGGCTGAGGAACGGGAAACTCTGGGATTTATCTCAATAACGATTAACTTTTCAGTGATTGGATCTTGAGCAAATTGTATGTTACAACCTCCTGAAAAATTACCTAAAGAGCGCATGGCCTGAATCGCTTCATCCCTCATTTGCTGATAGGCTGTATCTGAAAGGGTCATCGCGGGTGCCACCGTAATGGAATCACCGGTATGAATACCCATAGGGTCAAGATTTTCTACGGTACAGATAATAACGACATTATCATTTTTGTCACGCAGTAACTCCAATTCGAACTCCTTCCAGCCTAAAACTGCTTTCTCAACGAGAACCTCATGCGTTGGAGAAGCATTTAAACCACGTCTTAGGGCGGCATCAAAGTCATTTTCCTGCATAATAATAGCACCTCCAGTTCCTCCAAGGGTGTAGGAAGGTCTGATAACTAAGGGGAATCCTATTTTTTGAGCTGCTTCTTTGCCCTCAAGGAAAGAATTAGCAATAAATGAAGGCGCTACGGAGAGCCCAATTTTAATCATGTGCTGACGAAAAGCTTCCCTGTTTTCTGTTAGTTCAATAGCCGCAACGTCAACGCCAATCATTTTAACGCCATACTTTTCCCATATCCCCATCTTGTCCATTTCAATAGCAAGATTCAATGCCGTTTGACCACCCATCGTTGGTAGCACCGCATCAATTTTTCTTTCTTCCAGTATTTGAATGACACTTTCAGCAGTTAATGGCAGTAAATAGATATAGTCTGCCATTATATTATCCGTCATAATGGTAGCCGGATTGGAATTAATGAGACTCACTTCGATGCCCTCTTCTCGCAAAGAACGCGATGCTTGTGACCCTGAGTAATCAAATTCGCAGGCTTGTCCTATTACTATAGGTCCGCTGCCGATAATTAATACGGAATGTATGGAAGAATCTTTAGGCATGGGTTGGTTGTCGTTAAATTGGCGCTAATATAAGATTAACAACTTGGAATTGAGGGATTTTATAGCGCCTTTTTACATGCTAAAGAAAAAAAATATATAGAACACCAAGAATGAATTATTGTAAATTCAATATAATTGGTGGTGAATAGTGTTCTAAATTAATTAAAATTTTACTATTGCCTTCTTTTAAAGAATAAATCTTCTTTTTTATCAAGTTTAATTCTACATTTCCCCGTGAAAGTTTATTTGTGAATCCAGCGGGAATAACAAACTCATTGTCCGGCTGTGGTCCTTTTATTTCTAAATTTACTCCTTGTTGTTTCTCATCAATTAAAAGAATAACCAATGTTTCTTCAGATTGTAGTAATTGCTCGTCTTGCAAACTGAAGGTGAAGTCGTTCGATGAGATTAAGTTGTTATTGGTAATGACGAGATTGGGTTGCGTAAGAGATAAATTTACTTTTTGAAGTCCTTTGGGACAGTGAATCAAGTCAACCGTCATATTTTTTTGATAGGTGGCCAAAAATTCTCCGGCATAGAAACGAGTGAACTCCGAGCGGGGCTTCTCTTGTAGCAATATATTGTTGAAGGCGGGGACTGACTTCCAATCGGGCTTTTGTAAAACGCTATCAGATAATTGCTCGCCAAATTCTACCTGAACCGTATAATAACCTTCTGGATTTAAGTATCTTACGTAAATACTGCCAATCGCTGCAGGTTCAACCGTTTTTTTAACTTCCTCTTTACAAGACAAAAGAAGGAACAGTAAAGTTACGGTAAGGATAAGGCTGCAGTGTTGTAATTTCATTTTTCTAAAATATGCTCCAAATATAAGGCCTATTTACCATACAATTAAATTTAAGCCCACGAACCGTAAAACAAATTCGATTTTTCCTTTTTTTAAATTTTTATTATATTGTATTATGCTTATTAAACAGACTGCGCAATGAAAAAAATAGATAGAAGAAAATTTATGACCACAGCAGCAGCGGCGGCTTCATTTATGATTATCCCCAGACATGTATTGGGTGGAAAGGGCTTTACCGCTCCGAGTGATAAAGTAAATGTAGGATTGGTTGGTGCCGGAGGAAAAGGGAAGGAAAATGTGCGGGATTTATTTAAATTGGATGACGTTCAAGTTACTTGTTTGGCGGATCCGGCAGAATATTGGGATTTAAACCGTTTTTATTATAAGACCGTTGCAGGGTTGGGTCCAGTTTCGGACATGGTGGAAAATCATTATAAGGAAAGATCAGGGTATTCAAAAGTAAACAGATATATCGATTTTAGGGAAATGTTGTCCAAAGAAACGTCTTTAGATGCTGTTCTCTGCGCTACGCCAGATCATTTACATGCCTATGTTTCCATGCTTTCTATGCAAGCAGGCAAACACGTGTATTGCGAAAAACCTCTCACTCACAATATTCATGAGGCGCGCGAGGTTTCAAAAATGGCAAAAAAGACTGGCTTAGCTACTCAAATGGGTAATCAGCTGCATAGTACTCCTGCTATTAGGAATGCAGTCGAATATTTACGTTCCGGAGTGATAGGAAAGGTAAGAGAGGTTCACTCCTGGGTGCCCGCCACGAGATGGACAAATAGTTTGAAAGAAATGCCCACCGCTGCATCGCCCATGCCAAAAGGACTAAACTGGGATCTTTGGGTTGGACCCAGGTCAAACAGACCTTTTAATGAGTTATATGCACCGGTTACCTGGCGTGATTTTTGGGAATTTGGATTAGGGGCTTTGGGCGATTTTGGATGCCATGACCTCGATGCCGCCACCTGGGGCCTGGAACTTGGATTGCCTGCCAAAATACAGGTTCACCCAGCGGGATTTAGTAATGCAGACATTATTCCCTACGGAGAAATTGGATATTTCAGTTTTCCAGACGGGAATAATGGCAATGAATTTATAGAGGTTACCTGGTATTCTGGTGGTTTATATCCTAAAAAACCTAAGCAACTACCATCTGATATTGTCTTTTCCAGAAGAGGAGCCATGTATGTAGGAGAAAAGGGCGTAATGGTAACAGGAAATGGGGATACACCAAAGGTTTTTTCAGATAAAACCCTGGTCCAATCTGTGGAACCTACTTTTAAATTACCTCCTACCGAGGGGCATCACCGGGACTGGATTAATGCAATTAAAGGAGGACCTGCCGCTAGTTCCAATTTTGAATATGGCGCTCATCTTACCGAAATCACTCTCTTAGGTGTACTTTCTCTTCGTTTAGGAGGCGCATTAATCGATTGGGATGCTAAAAACATGAAAGCCGTTGGATTTCCAAAAGCAGATGAGTATATAAGGGAATCGGAGAGAAAAGGATGGGAATTACCCAAAGGGTAAATTAATTAGAAATGTGATTTGATGTCTTGTTATTTAAGATTTTTTTACTGCGAAAAGTGGTTAGTTCACACTTATGAATACATTTTTGGGTAATGCGAATGATTTATAATGGTCAAATTTGTAATCCTGACTTTTTCTGTACCCTTCTAGCTATCTTTTTAAAGAATATTTCTGAAGTGTTTTAGCCCACTTTTAATGTTCTAATTAAGGTTAATAAATAATTCTTTAAATGAGTTCCTTAGTAAACTACCTGTTACAATAATAAAAATGAGTGAAATCATTGGAATAAGTGTAAAAAGAATTGAAAAACAGATTGCCAATCTGAAAAAAAGAGGGTATTATTGAACGAATTGGTGCTGACAAGGGTGGTAAATGGAAAATTTTAATAAAATAATTGGACTAAATGCAAGATATTTTTACCTTAAGTTTATGATAATCCTCATTTTTAGGACATCATTTATCCGAATTTAAGATATTATTTTAGACATCATGTAAAACTGGTTTTAACCCTTTGACCTTCATAAAAAAGATCGAAAAGTTATTTTGGATTTAATCCACAATATTTTAAATTAATACCACCATTCCAGTCCTCATACTATTTATACGCCATTACTCACTTGGTATTCTGCCTTATCATAACTGTTAAAGCTAGGAAAAGGGAGAATAATTCTATCCATGACAAAAAAATATTTCGGGTAAATTTTCAGAATAAGGGAATAATATACCAAAGTGATGAAATAAAAAATTGGGAGAAAAATGGGAAAATGTACGATGTCAATTCTTATCAGTTTGGTTTTTGTTTAAATTGAAAATAGCTATGTGTGCTTTTATTTTAAAGATATGGACACCGGAATAACCAAAACTTTGTAAAAAAAATTATAATTGCGAGAATAGATTTTAAGAAAAGATTAAAAATTTAAATTAACCTTAATTCTAACCGGCGCCATGATTGGTTAGAAAATTTTGTAAATTTGTTCTTGAAAATAGATAGGATTAGAAATTTGAATATAAATCAAACATTATATATGAATCCCAACTGCAAATTAGAGAGTAAAGCAGAACAACATTATCCAACTTATACTTTTAAACCTGAAAATCGTGACATTGTTCTTTTGGAGTTTGAAGAAGCACAAAAAGTTGCAAATGGTCAAACAAAACTTTATGGACAAGTAACAAATATTATTTTAGCCGTTTTAACATTTTTAATTCCTTTGTTTTTTGATCAAGGAATTAAAATAAATAATACTTTCAATCTTATAAAAGAGAACTCTTTATTATCTTCAACTATCATTGTTTTTTTTGGAGCATTTTTACTGCGTTACTTTGTGGACTTACAAAAACAAATAACAATTAATGGAAGAAAAGTAGTTACCCTAAGGTCCATGCTTGGCCTTAACTATGGCCATGTTCACTTAACACTGCCAAATTGGAGAGTTGAAGGAGCAACCAATCCTTTCGTTATCAAATACTTTAATGGTTGGTTAAAATTTCAAAGTATGCCTTTTTGGGTTTTGACAATTGGCGTAAATGCAATTTGGTGGTTGACAACTAAAGATAAACAAGCATATCCAGTATTTATCAATGAAACTATTATTTTCAGCATTCCTTGGCTGACAGGCAATATAATAATCATTTTAGCATACATATATGTTTTTAGACGAAACTTAAATGACACCCACGAATCAAGTTTTCTAAACATTGGCAGGTTCCTATCTAAGTTTATCCGTTTTAATTTAATTGAAAATTTTGAGTACACAATTTATAGAGCAAGGCTTGAGGTTATTGAAATGACAAGATTGAGAGTAAATTTTGAGAATATTAAATTAATACTTATCAACATTGAAGATAAAACTTTTTATACAAACAAAGGGGTATCAATTAAAGCTATTATCAGAGGGATTTTAAGTCAGATAAAATTTTTTAGAAAATTTTTCAAATTGATTAAAAGTGGAGGTTCAACAATTACTATGCAGCTTGCAAGAACTTTGTTTATACCTTCAAATCAAAACAAGTATTTAAGAAAGTTTTTTGAAATTTGGATTGCAATGTGGTTGCAAAGAAAGTTTACGAAAGAGGAAATATTAAATTTATACATAGTAACTGTGCGCTTTGGATATGGTGTTATGGGAGTTTCGAAAGCAATTAAATATTATTTCGGAACTATTAAAAGAAAGATACTATCACCAGAAGAGAGTTTTGTTTTAGTTGAACGACTATCAAATATAACAGGGACTTATAGAAAACAAAGAGTTGACCATTTAATTAATGAATTAAATGGAAATGTAAAATTGGACGAGAATATAATTCAACAGATTTATCAGTCATTAATAGGACAAGGGAAAATAAAAAGATAATCAAATTAATTGGTCTTGTTAGAGTTGTATTCCTTTTATTAGGTCTCTTGAAATTATAAAAGTGGCAATAAATTCCACTTCAATTTCATTTAATATCACCTCGATAAATTTATTAAAATTTAAATTTTTGAAGTTATAAAAAAAAACAAATAAAATAGAGCTAAATATTAGTTTTTAATTTTAAATATTGCATCTAATAAATTTTTATTTTTTAATTTTTATATAATATTCAATAGCTGCATTCAATTATTTAATCGAAGTAAAAAAATAAAATACAAGAAAAGCAAAATGCCCAAACAAGAAATAAAAAATTTAATATATGAATCATATTTATTTTATGAATTGAAATATTTATCCATTTTGAAATTAAAAAAAGGATGTCTCATCCTCATAAAAAACCATCCAAATATAAGGAAGGTAGTTATCATTGAACTTCTCCCTTTAGAAAAAAGGAGGTAAAAGGGAATGTTAAGGAATTGGTGAGATTTAAATTGGATAAAGACCTTTATTTCACCTCATCGGGATTTCATATTGCAGCATCGCAGGCACAGAACAAAGGAGTTCAAACCTTAGGGAAGCTATAATAACGATAAAAGAGGAGCATCCGGAAATGAAAAAAAGCTGGATGGGAAAAGATTTATAATTATTCCATCAATACCATTTAATGATATTGGGAAAAGGACATTATTTATTTTGAGGAGGAATTAACAAGGATTAATCTTAAGTATTTTTAAATTAATCCAATAGAGTAGCAGGAACGTTCCGGATTCCCTGTTTCGGTCCTACCTGCCGTGCTTTCTTCCCTCTAGTGTATTTTGCTCCTATAGGAGGAAAAAGTATCCTACGAGTTGCTTGCACCCTTGATTGAATATGAAAAATTTAGTTGTAAATTTTTGGAAATTGGGGGAATGGTAGAATAGGAAATATAATTTTTTTAAAATTTTGAAGTATTATTAATGTTTTGTATCAAGAATTCTTTTATATTGATGAAAGAAATTCGCGTACATGCACCAATTTAGCTAAATTGGGGAACGTTTGTTTTCTAATATAGCTATTTATTATAACAATATTCTTACAAAATGAAAGAGATATTAAACGAAGATATTGAAGCTTACAATGCTCTTTAATTGACCGACAAAAGAATAAACCAAAAATGAACTTAACAATTGGTCAACGCATATCAACTCGAGGGGAAGACTTTATCATCACTAGCTCCAACGCTAACTATGATGGTTCCTGGTTATTAGAAGCGGAGGGTATTAGCGAACTGGTAAAAGGTAAACGCTTTACTTTCGATTCCAACATTGATTCGGATATCAAGCCCATTGATCCCAGGCACACGAAGTTGCTGGTAGATAATGATAGTGGATATAGAAAAACAAAACTATTTCTTGAAACTCAAATAAGAAATGCTGCGGTATTTTCTGAAAAAATTACCATGGCAAATAAAGCTGCCATTAATCCGGCAGAATACCAATTAACTCCTATCCTTAAAGCATTGCAACTCCCACGACCGAGGCTATTGATAGCAGATGGTGTTGGATTAGGTAAAACAATTGAGGTTGGTATTTTCCTTTCTGAATTAATTAAGCGGGGAAAAGGGAAACGTATAATGGTCCTTGCTCCAAAATCGATTCTTGCACAGTTTCAACAAGAACTATGGCATCGCTTTGCTATTCCTTTGGTAAGGCTGGACTCCGAAGGTATTGCTAAAATTAAATCTCAGCTTCCATCAAATAAAAACCCTTTTGAATATTATGATAAAACCATTATTTCCATTGATACTTTAAAAAATAATGCAAAGTTCAGGCATTATATTGAAAAGTCAAGATGGGATGCGGTGGTTATTGATGAGTGTCACACTGTGGCAAATGATAAAAGCCAACGGGGTGATTTAGCTCAGTTGATTACAACAAAATGCGAGTCGTTAATACTTACTTCTGCCACTCCACATAATGGTAGAAAGGAGAATTTTGCAAATCTCATCAATATGATTGAACCTACTGCCATTCCCAAAAGTGGGGAGTATGACAAATCGCATGTTGAGCCTTATTATGTAAGACGTTTTAAAAATGATATTACCGATGAATCTGTTCGGGCAAATTTTCAGGAACGTAAAATTGTGCGAAGTTCCGCTCATTTGAGTGCTGCTGAAACTGATTTTTTAAAATACCAGCAGGAACTAAAATTTGATGCACTGAATGCGTTGAAAAATGGAAAACCAAAGGAAGATTTTTTATTTTCTGTTGGAATATTCAAGTCATTTATGTCTTCACCAAGGGCTGCCTTAGAAAGTATTCAGCGAAGGATTGAAAAAGTAGATGCAACCAAAACTAAGAATGAATTTGCCTCTGAAAATTTGGAGGTATTGAATGATCTCAAGTTAAAATTAGAAAAAATCCTTAGTACTCATTCCGATACCAAATATAAAAAGCTAAAAGACACTTTACTTGAATTGGGTTGGACGGGCATAAAGAGGAATGACCGCTATGTAATTTTTGCTGAAAGGATAAATACACTGGAATACCTCAAAGAAAATCTGCAAAACGATTTTAAAATAGCGGAGGAAGCCATTACTTTTTTTCATGGTGGTTTATCAGACACCGAACAACAAGCCATTATTGAAGATTTTGGAAAAGAGGATAGTTCAGTGCGTTTATTGCTCTGCTCCGATGCAGGTTCGCAGGGCGTTAATTTACATTTCTATTGCCATAGAATGTTCAACTACGATATTCCCTGGTCATTGATTGTATTGGAACAGCGCAATGGTCGAATTGACCGGTATGGCCAAAAGAAAACGCCTTTCATTCATTACATTATAGCTGAATCAACTATTGACGGCTTAAAAACCGATCTACACATTGTGGAGCGCCTCACCCAAAAGGAGGAAGTAGTTTATAAAACATTAGGCGATGCCGGTTCTGTAATGAAGTTATACGATGCCAGCAAAGAAGAACAATGGGTTGAGCAAGCGATAATGAATCAAAACGAATCTTTCTTAGAAGATTTAGATACAAAGATGGCAGGTTTCGACTTTAATACCTTATTTGCCAATCAGGATGATTCTACAGCGGTTACTATAACTGCTAATCCTTATGAAACCAATTTAACTATTTACCCAAGTGAGGCAAAATTCTATAAAGATTTATTCGAGCAACTTTCATCGGCCAATCAAATTAATCTTCAAGAAGTAACAGTTCAGGATGGTTATCTCGAAATATTGAATACCAAAGATTTGAATCAAATATTGTTTGACCTCCCTCATGAATCAAAACCAAAGGTCAATCAATTGTTCAAATTATCGATAGATAAAGATCTGGTGCAACGAGCCATTGAAGATGCAAGGAAGAAAAAAGGAGAATGGGCAGAGTTTCAGATTTTGAATGAACTGCATCCCGTGGTAAAATATTATATGACCAAACTGGAGGCCAGTGTGGACAAAGATGTTGCCTTGGTTGCTAAAACAAATCGTGTTCCTTCAAATACAAGCTGGTACATTTTTCAGGCTCAGGTGTCCAATAATTTAGGCCAGCCTGTTGTTGCAGATTTTTTAGTGGTAGGTTTAAATGCTGATGGGAGTATTTTCAGAGAACCATTTCTTCTGGTCGATTTCATTAATGAATTCAATTTGCAAGAAACAATGCATACGGAAAACATTTCTGAAAATGATTTAGCTGCATTGCATAAGCTATTAGTAAAGGCGGTAACTTCCGTTACAAGTTATATGAGTACCGAACAAAAACAACTGGAAGTTAAAATGGAGACCAAACTAAACGAGTATGAGCAAAAATTAGCGAATTGGAAAAACGATGCTTTGGAACAATTGGAATTGGATTTTAGTGATAAAACCATTACTCCATTCTTCTCAGGAAAAAAAGATTCCAAAAAAAGGGAAATAGAAACGATACTTAGTTCAACAAGCCAATACAATAAAAATATGACATCCCTTCAAGGTGATGCTTATTTGAAAGTATTAGCGGTATTTTTTAATGCATAACTCAACATGCTTAAATTCATTCAAAATATAGGCGAATACTTTTCATCCAATTACTTTGATGAAGACTTTTCCGCAAAAGTGTTAGGTAAAACGGGCTACGCTGCCGAAGACATTAAAAATTTCAATAAAAAGGTGTCCCCGTTAAAAGATAAATTCTTTCGCTTTAAACAACTGTTTATTGAAGACAAGCTGCGCACTAAAGATAAAATTTATGAAAGCCACCAGTTTCATACGGCTTTATTAAATGTTTTAGGATACGATGGCAGTCATCCACAATACAATAACCTTTTTCATCTTTCGGAAAATGAAGTAATTCCAGTGCGCCATATTTTGCACAGGGGCAATGAGGTCCATCTGATGATTATGGAAATGCAAGCCTTGATTAAGGACGTTGATGCTGACCCAGATGGTTTGTTTGAGCAACGATACAATGTTGAAGATGAGTTGCAAAATAATCCACCTCAAAAATATCACCGTACTCAGTGGGACAGGGTATTTCAGGTGCCGGCTCATCTGAAAATATCACCGGTGATTATAAATAAAGCCATCTCCGAACTATTTTTATTTGAACCACATCTGCGGCCTAAATACATTTTGTTAATGGCCGGAAATATTATTTATCTTCTTGAACAAGAAAAATGGTTCCGTGGTAGCTATTTAGTTTTTGACCTGGAAGAACTATTTACCGAAGCCACTGCCAATCGTAATGCCAATTATTATGCGTTGTTCTATTTTCTGTTAAGTAAAGAATCATTGACCCCTGAAAGCAATATGGTTTTACTTGACCAGTTGGATGAAGACAGCCACAAATCCGCTTATGAAGTAACCAAAGATTTAAAAGAGGGTATTATTCATGCGGTGGAGGCACTGGCTAATGAAGCCTTGTATTTTCAAAAGTATGTGTTGCAGGAAGTTTTTGATGAAACCGATGATACGTTTGAACAAGAAATTAAAGATGATTGCCTCCATATTATTTACCGATTGCTGTTTGTATTTTATGCCGAAAGCCGGGAAGATTTAGATATTCTCCCCAGTAACGATCCTATTTACAACAAAGGGTATTCCTTAGAAATGCTTCGTGATTTGGAGCAAGTGCCCCTTTACTCTGAAACCAGTTTGAACGGTTATTTCTTCCACGAGTCGTTGAGTAAACTTTTTAGCGTGCTGAGTTCTGGTTATCGGGAAAAGGAAAACGGACAAAACAAAAGTTTTAAAGTTCGCCACATTGATTCTCCCTTATTCAACAATTCGAAATTGCACCACCTCCATAAAGTAAAATTTCGCAACAAAGTATGGCAGGATATTATTTGTAGGCTATCGTTAAGTAAACAACAACGCAATAAAACAAGAGGGCGAATATCTTATGCCAATCTTGGCATTAATCAGTTGGGAAGTGTATATGAAAGTTTGCTGGCATACAGGGGTTTTTATGCTGAACAAGACTATATTGAAGTACACAAAGCCGACAAACCCAACGAAGGCACTTACTTAGTCCCTCGTATGCGTAGGGATGATTTTCAGGAAAATGAAATACTGAAAGACAGTGCTTTGCATGATATTATAACCAAAAAGGGAACTTTCGTTTATCGCCTCAGTGGCCGTGACCGCCAAAAATCGGCTTCCTATTATACCCCGGAAGTACTTACTCGTTGTACGGTAAAATATACCCTTAAACCCATTTTGGAAAAATTGGATAAAGGTGAAATGAAGGCTTCCGAGTTGCTGGAATTGAAATTATTAGAACCTGCCATGGGCGCAGCGGCTTTCCAAAATGAAATGATAAATCAACTGGCTGAAGCATACCTTACTTATCGCCAAAAGGAATTAAACAAACGGGTAGCTCCTGATTTGTTTAAAGAAGAACTGCAAAAAGTAAAAGCATACATAGCCACCAACAATACCTACGGAGTAGATTTAAATCCGACCGCTATTGAACTGGGCAAACTTTCCCTTTGGTTGAATGTGATACACAAGGATATGGAAACGCCTTTCTTCAGCAACCGTCTGGCAGTGGGGAATGCCGTGGTTGGTGCATGGCTAAAAGTGTATAAAGAAAAACATATTGCCGAAGATGTAGATGCCAGAGGTATCACATTAACCAGACAAACCAAAAAAGAATGGTGGGATAATGCCCCAAGGCAGTTGGAGTTTAAACCCAATAAGGAATACGCTACCATAAGACATGGTCGGAAGTCCGATGAGATTTACCATTTCTTGTTGCCCGATAAAAACATGGTGCCCTCTGCCAGTATTAAAATGTTGAAAGCGGAATATGATGCCGAAAGCAAAGCGGTAGCAACTTGGAAAAAGGATTTTTGCAAGCCCATTAGCATAACCGAGCTTCAACAGCTCAAAAAGATTAGCAATAAAATAGATGATTTACTGGCTGATTTTTATCGTTTTCAGCGAAGCATCAATGTACAAACTGCCAACAAACAAACTATTTTTGGTGTACCTGTCAGCCAGCATGTAGCGGACCTCCGCAGTTATGACGAAAAAGAACGCCTGGCCGACCAACGCAACCGCCACAATGCACCTTATTTTAAATTAAAAATGGTGATGGATTATTGGTGCAGCCTATGGTTTTGGGATGTCCGGGATGCCAAATATTTACCCAGTCGCCTGCAATACTGGAAGGATATTGCTGAGATATTAGAGTTGGATACTGAGAAGTTGGCAGATAGTAAGGAGTTAGCAGTAGGCAGTAAGCAGTTGGCAGATAGTAAGCAGTTAAGTTTGGCTATGGAACCCACTGTAAACCGTGAACTGTTTACTGTTACTGTGGTGGAATATACCAATCGACAAGATTTATTCGATAATAACCAACGGCTTGCCATGATAAGCCAATTGGCCAATAAATATTTTTTCTTTCACCCTCAACTGGAATTTTTAGATGTTTTTTGGGAAAGGGGTGGTTTTGATTTGATTGCGGGGAATCCGCCTTGGGTTAGTATTGAAATGGATGAAACTGGAATTATTTCTGAAAAAAATCCAGAAGTTGCTATTCGTAAAGTTTCAGCACCAGAGGTTAAAAAAATGTCCGTAAATATATTTAATCAAAGCTCTGAATTGAGGACAATTGCTATTGATGAAGATATCTGGGCTACAAGCACAAAAGACTTTATTGGTTCATCCCAGAATTATCCTTTCTTGGTTGGCCAACGTAATAATTTATATAAATGCATTTTGAATAATGGTTTTAGTTTATTAAATCAAAATGGATCTATGGGGCTTATTCATCCTGAAGGGGTATATGATGATCCCAGTGGCGATAGTTTAAGAGAAGAATTATACAAAAGGCTGAAATTTCATTTTCAATTTAAAAATGAATTGATGTTGTTTGCTGAAATTGATCATCACAACATTTATAGCTCAAATATTTATTCAGGCAATAAAAACAGAATAAACTTTGTATCTATGTCAAACCTATTTCATCCTTCTACAATCGATGGTTCATTTGTTCATGATGGAATTGGAAATGCTGGAGGAATTAAAATAATAGATCCTGCGTCTGGGAATATGGTTTGGAATACTATCCCCCATAAGGACAGAATAGTTCATATTTCAGAAAATGAATTAAATATTATTGCAAAAACATTTGAAAACAACGATAAAGGTTCCTCAACTAAATTAATCTCAATACACAGTGAAAAGATAATTAGTATACTTAAAAAACTAAGTGAGTTTGAAGGGAATGTTTCAAAATACGAATATTTTTCAACCGATGGATTTAATGAATATAATGCTCCAAGCGAAGGAGTTCTCATTAGAGAAACAAAATTTTCAAATATTGAGAACTTTGAATTAGTATATAGTGGGCCTCATTTTTTTGTTTCAAATCCAATTTATAAAACACCAAGAGAAAACTGCAAGTTAAACTCTGATTATGATGTAATTAATCACAATGATCTAACAGAAAATTTTTCGGCAAGGACAAATTATACACCAGGTATTAGTATAACTGCTTTTGTTGAAAAAATTGGGAATGGTAATAATTGGATAAATCACTACAAAGTTTGCTTTAGTAAAATGCTATCTATTACTGGTGAAAGGACTTTACAGCCAGCAATTTTAGCCCCTAATATTACTCATATTAATGGCGTTGTGTCATTAATGTTACCATCAAATAACTTGATAATTGAACTCTGTGGTTTATCCTCATCTGTAATTCTTGATTTTTATATTAAATCTTTGGGAAAAAGTAACCTATATGATGAAACACTTAAAAATTTAGTTATTGACATTGAAGAAAAATACAAACCCCAATTATTCAATCGCACCCTCCAACTCAACTGCCTGAATAAATATTATGCACCTTTATGGGAAGAAAGTTGGCAAGCCGATTTTAAGGCAGATAATTGGAGCAAACAAGATACAAGGTTAAAACCATTTGATACCCTTACCCCCAACTGGCAATGGAGTACGCCTTTACGCAATTGGTTTGAACGCAGGCAGGCTTTGGTAGAAATAGATGTGATTACCGCCATGGCATTAGGCTTAACCTTAGAGGAGTTAATCCTAATTTATAATGTACAGTTTCCTGTGCTACAACAAAACGAAGATGATACCTGGTACGATACCAAAGGAAATATTGTATTCACCTGCAGCAAAGGATTGGTAGGTGTTGGTGTAGATAGACCCGTATGGGAAACCATCCGCCACCTAAAATCCGGAGAAACCTTCGAGCATACCATCACCAAAAGTGAATTGTACAAAGGTAAAATAGTAACTTACCATGCTCCCTTTGATAAGTGTGATAGGGTGGAAGATTATAAGCTGGCGTGGGAGTGGTTTGATGGAATATTTAAAGAAATATAAAAATAATCATGATAAATCCATCTGCTAAAGAGCGCGTTGAAGAATATTTAAAAATCTATAACATAAGAATCAATAGATTTTATGGTAAATGTATAACTACTGATAAAGGATTTTTAGTTATAGGTGATATTTTATCAAAGGAAGAAGGAAATTTATTGCTTCGTGAAGATGGGGATAGACTTCAGTTATTTACAGGAAGAGATAATACTTTTTTTGAAGCTGATAAGTTTTATGAATTTAGTATATATGTTCCTGCTGGACAATCAAAAAAAGAGTTGGTGGTTGTTCTTGACCTCAAAATTGAACCTCCAATTGAAATTAATATAAATCCATATCAGGAAATTGTAAGGCTTCGCTATGAAAGACTTGATAATCCAGAAGCGAATAGAATGATTGCTAATTTAATGCGAGAAATTGGCAAAGGTCTATATTCTTCAAAGCAACGTATGATTTTTGAATTATTACAAAATGCAGACGATACTCCTGCTGGTAATGAGGTTAGTTTTCATATAGACGCTTACTATGATTATTTACTGATAATGCATAATGGTTTACCTTTTAATCAAGATGATGTTGAGGCAATAACGAGTGCAGCTGAGAGCACAAAACGTAACGATAGAAAAAAAACTGGGTATAAAGGCATAGGTTTCAAATCGGTATTTACAGATAGTGAAGAGGTAATAATTAGATCTGGTGGTTTTTTGTTCACATTCAAAAGAAATCATATTGCGTACAAAAATTTCGATTCATTTTATTTTGGAAAGAAACGATATGCTGACTATCCAATATTATTGGAAGAGGATAAACTTAAATATGCCAGACAACGAAAATCTTTTAATGGAAATACAGATATACCTTGGCAATTAATACCTATATGGTCTGAATATCTTCCAAAAGCATTAGAAAATTCCAGATTAGCAGCCTTTAATAATAATGTTGGTTTTGCTATCAAATTTGGCAGAGAAAAAGTTGAAGAATACCTCGAAGCAATTGCAAATTTTGCTGATAGTCCTCACTTTATGTTATTTCTTAGACATGTAAATATATTTAAATCCTTTAAGAATGCGATTACGATTAGAAAATCTGGTGAAAATCCAGTTTTAATTGAAAGAATAGCTCAAGATGGAAATAATTTAAAGCTAACCTATTTAAAAAAGGAAATAGATGATATAAAAGTTAATGATGAAGCACTAGCTGAAGAGGGTATAATTATTTATAAAAGACAGAGAGAAAATGAATATGGAGAAATTTCACATTATTTCAGCTCAGATATAGAAGGTAAAAAACCGATAGAATCTATTCCACCTAAATTAGCTTCATTTGATGAAACATTGATAACGTTTGCTGTTCCGGTAATAGATAAAATAATAAGAGCAGAACCGAGTTATCTTCTAGGAAAATCATTTTCAAGTTTTTATACATTTTTGCCAATGGAAGAAATGAGAATTTCATTGCCATTTTTAATAAATGCTGATTTTGTCCCTTCCGCTGATAGAGAATCTTTGCAAGGTGATAGTGAATGGAATGAATATATTATCGCTAAAATTGCGTATAATCATTTAAAATGGGTCAAAGAAATAGCGGAAAATTCGATTGCTAATAATGAAAAACAACCTGAATATCTTTCATTGCTGCTTAAGGAATTGCTGCCTGATGATTTTTCTATTAGAATGCTAATAAAAAGATATAATTATACCTACACGAAATCAATTAAAGAGGTTGATTTTATAATAAGTGACAAAAATCTACTTTGTAAAACTTCTGAAATTTTAATTGATACATCCGGTATAGCAACTTTATTAGGTGCTGAATTTTTCTATTCTATATCTAATACAAAAAAACACTTGCCTAATGCCGATCTTAATACCTCATATCTTCTATACGATTATTTAGAAATAGAAAAATTTACTTCAAAAAAATTAGTTGATTTATTAATTCATTCGGGGAATAAAGAATCTTTAAGAGAGGTAATCGCATTACTAAAAATTGAAGAATATATTGAATTTCTAAGTTGGTTTAACGAGTTTAGCTACATAAATGGCGTATCAAATCATTGGTTGCTTACTATGCCTATAATTCGATTGAATAATGAAGTCGTTAGTTTAACTGAGGCTCTTTTTAAAGGTCAATATATTTTCAAAACCCAGCGAATCCAAAAAATCGAAATAATTCTTGCTCAAATTGGATTTGATTTATCTGAAATATATATTGACGATCAAAAATATCAATATCTTAATGGAGTTCTAAAGCAACAAGACTCATATCTCAAAACTGATTTGAAGCTATACGAACACATAGCTGCTGCTAAAGACCTAAGCAAATTAAATGCTATAGAAAAGAATACATTAATTACTTTTTTTGAAAGTCTTGATGATGTGGGTAAGGCTAAGTATGCTAAAGCATTACCCTTGTTTAAGTCAAAAAAACATGGTGAGGCATTAAAACCACTTAATAGCCTTATTTCAAATAGTTGTCTTTGGCTTCCTGATTGGTTGTCTGACTTTGTAATAGACAGAGAAGAAGAAAATTCGCTATCAGCAACTTTTCAAATCCAATTGCTGAAGGAAAAAGACTTATTGGGAAAATTGTTTTGCAATGCAGCGGCTTTTAATGAAGTCATAAAGAATATAAATTCGGGAAATATTGAAGAGTTCTATACATATCTATTGAAGCTCCTAAATAATAAACCGGAAGAAACTAAAATTGATTTTTCCTTAATACCATGGGTGTTTATAGAAGCATGTTCCAAATTTGTTTTAGCATCTACTGTATACTGGCCAGAAAGTATTACCAGGTTAGCATCTGCAAAATATGCATCAGTGAAATCCGTTTTTGAGATTATTTCAGTTGAAAAATTGCCACATTTTTCTGCATTGCAAATAAAAGGTCCATTTGCATTAGGAAGTAAAGAGCTTAAACTGAATGAAATTACACCTTACCAAAACTCATTTGATGCAGTTGCTGTTAATGATTTCTTAGATTGGGCAGAAACTAATGGGGAGAGAGATTTTTTAAATCATCTTTCATTTTACAAGGTTGATGATAAGTTTTCGATGGTTAAAGTATGGGGCACATTTTACTACTATACCACTTATGACAGCCTCATTACTTTTATTCAAGCATCAGCGATTAATACTAAGTTGAACCTATTTCCGAAAGAACTATATACCAAAGAAAGAAGCAAGATAGGTCTACTTGAAGGTGCACCACTATTGAAATATCTAATTGAAAATGGACAGGCTACACCCTTCATTGCAAAATTTGTCCAATTTATAAATGAACCTAAGCTATCTCTTCAATATTTGGAGTTGCTTACTGATTTAAATATTGAAAGTTCTAAATCTTACACAGCTGATGATTCTGAGTTTAAAATATTAAAACTGGTATCAAATCAAATTATTAATGATGCTGCAAAGTTGGATCACTTTAGTGAGAAGATTATTCTAGACGGTGTCAAACTACTTGAAAAAGCTGTATCAGCAGATGTAAGGATGTATGATGACGACAATGGCCAATTTTATCAGTTTCAGAGCATTGAACTTAGTGATATACTTCCTGCATACAAGGGTAAAACATATCCAGTTTCGGAAATTATGGAGCTATTTATCGAATTCAGGGATAATGAGAGTTTGAAAAAAATATTCAAAGCTAAGAGAAGAGGAACAAAAAGAATTTATAAGGACTTAATAGAATTGAAATTAGAGGCTTACAATGCAGCACAAACATTCTTTTTATCCTATTACCAATCTCTTTATCCCACTGAAACAATTCTAAAAGATAAAATCTTTTTTACATTAAACCCTGTGGTAAACAAAGAAGCCTATGAAAAGGAATTGCATCAGTTCTTAGATTATTGCTTAAAGGAAAACTTTTATATTGCTTTTGTTTCACAAAGGATTATTAAAGATTTTAATACTGATTTGCTTATAGCCGATGATGAATGCGCTCTTGAAAAAGAGCTTTTGCCGGAATGGTTAAGAGCCTGGTTAGAATGTAATATCGGAGACGAAGTACAATCATTTATAGCTAAAATTGGTGTCAAAAATGCGAACTCTCCCGTAGTTCAACTTCGTAAAGGCATGTTGGGAGATATTACAGTAAATATGGATGCTGCCAGAGGTGGTATTACAGAACCGGAGTTATTGGTAAATTCATTTGAGTGGCTTTTAACAAAGTACAAGGATCAACAATATACTGCCTCATTACTTAAGCCACTTTTTGAAAGAGCAATTGCTTTAAAAATTAGTATTGAAGCTTTACCACTACCCATTCCCACAGATATAAGCTGTAAAATCTACCACCTATTTCATTCAAAAGAAAAGATACAATATCATCTTATATGGGACGGTTGGGGCATCTATAAAAATGATGTTTGGAATTATTTAAAAGAAACAAATCAAAAATTTATTGATGAGCTGTTACCTGTGTCATATATAGAACATTTAAAACCAATCAAATTAACAGCTTCATCTGAAATAGATAAGGAAAAGATTTTTGCAAATCTGAGGGATTGTAATTTAAGTTTTTACAGGTTTTGGCTTGAAAAAGATAACTACATCATTAAAACATTCATGGGTAGTAGTTTGCCAAAAAAGGTAACATATGGTAATGAAACGGTAAAATCCTTTTATGATGGGTACTTTGAGAAAATAGATAATTTCTATGTAGTGGCAGAAAGTGTTGAAAATGCTTTGCCCCATTCTATACGAGAGTTTATACCTGATTTTTTTGATAGACTCAACTCGTGGAAATCTGACTTTGAAAATAATCGTCCTGAACGAGAATTAACTACGGAGGAAGAAGAAGCTGTAATGAAATTATATGATGGTGTTGTTCCGGAAGAGTTTAGGAAAAATCTAAACCTGGCTGCTTTAGCATCAGCACTTGTTTATCTTGATAATCAAGGTTTTGATGTTTTTAAAGCCAATAAACAACTAAGCGACACTCATGAATATGCTCAACTCACTCCGGTTTATAAAGCTGGTGTGCAATATACAGTTATGTGTAGGTCTGCCCGTTTGGGGCTATTGTACTTAACCAAGAAAGCTTGGGATAGATTAGATAACCCAAATGACCCAAATGTAATTCTATTTGCAGATAAAGGTTATGGAGAAACTGATTTATTTAGAACAAAACAGGATGTGTTAGATGTAAATAAGGATAACCCTACAGACTTTCAGCTGATACGAATAGAAAGTCGTGCAAACGCCATTGATTTGGATAAAATGCTTCAGGGTAAATTTGAAGATGCCTCTCGCCTTTGGATAATTTTTAGGCTTAAACGTAATGAGCATTTTGATAAGTTGTTTTTTGAAAAACCTGAGACTAATAATAATCCACTAAGTTCAGTGAATGTAAAAACCGATGATACGGGTGGATACTAAATAAGCTTTAAGTGATAACAAGAGAGCAACATATAGCTTTTTATGATTTAGAAATCCAGACTCAACTGGATGACTGGAAAGCCTATATCAGAAAGAGAATGAACCTTCTGGTAAAGGATAAAGAACTTTTTATCGGAAGGTTATGGGATATAGTTGAAGAAAGGGATACCGTTATTATTCGTTTTAAGCGGAAAGAAATTCCAAGACTTAATTGGCCATATTTTTGGGGTATTATTGGTGTTGATGCTATAGGGTCGCCCAGTGATTGGACATTTACATTTCAGGAATTTATTTATTCTACAGATAAGAATTATTACAGTAAACAAGGCTCAAATGGTCAGGCCATTCAATTTGTGCATAGCGAAACTGATTTTGTTTTTCTTGAGGTAAGTTTTGAAGACAGCTTATTTTTCGATTTGTTGAAGAATAAATATTTAAGCATAGGTTTGAAACCACTTCTTGTGGTGGCAAAAATGTACCCTCCAATCAATTATCTCACAAATCTCAAAGATTTTGTTTCAAGTACAGAAAATAAGTTTGACGCATTAAACTCTAGGGAAGTACCATGGAATCCAATTGATATCGACAATGATTCTGTTAGAACTGATTATTTTATCGAAATAATTAATTCAGAGGATATTGTCTTGATACAGGGTCCTCCAGGGACGGGTAAATCTTATCAGGCAGCTGCTATATGCGAATATTTTTTAAAACAAGATAAAGCGGTAGCAGTTTGTGCATTAACGAATAAAGCATTAATTGAAATAGTTGGTCAACCAGGTTTGGCATCTTCGCTTAATGTGGGTTTGGTGTATAAAACTAACATGAACAAAGATGAGCAAAAGTTAAACCCTAAGCTTAAACCTATTAAGAACTTCTTGCCGTTACAAGGGACCTTATTACTTACCACCTATTATAAATTATCTGAATTCTATAAATATTTCATAAACGAATCAAAACGATTTGATTTACTTATAATTGAAGAAGCATCTCAGGCTTTTTTTGCCACATTGGCTATGTTTGGTGATTTAGCAAATAAAGTATTGATTATTGGCGATCAAAAACAACTCCCACCAATTGTAACAGCAAACAAGGGGAAATTACATAAGATAAACCCTAATATAGATAAAGTACAATTAGGGTTAGACACCTTAGCTAATACACTTAATCCAATGGTAACCTATCGATTAACCAAAACCAGACGTTTGACAACAGATGGTTCAAACTTAACAGGATTGTTTTATGACAACAAACTTAAGAGTAACTCCCCTTTAATTGGAAAAATTTCTCACCCTATAAAGGTCCAAACTGTATTTCACCTTAATGGGGGTGTTACCATTGCAAACTTAGATATTGTGGGTAAAAATGCTTTAAGCCAATCAGATATAATAGACAGAATAAACAGAATAATATTAGAGCTTTATGTGGATTCTCGGGAAACAAGTATTGCCATCTTAGTACCAACGATATTTTTAGAGCAACTTTTAACACAAGCCATAAGCGATCAAGGTTTCCTTAGAAAGAATTTAACAATTAGTACAATCCACCGAATTCAAGGAATAACTACTGACTATACCGTTTACTATATGCCTTTGACAAATGTTCATTTTGAACTAGACGCTAAGCTTTTCAATGTAGCCACAAGCCGAGCAAAGCGAGGGACATTAATAATCACAAAAGGCACAATATTAATGAATCAAATGAATGAGAATGTCCATCTATTTTTAACGAAATGTCAAGATGTGACCACAGCATTCATAAATTTAAATAATCTATAAATGCTACCACTCCAACAAGCATACGAAGTACAACATTCTATCCTGGAATATCTTAAAGCTACTTTTAGCTTTAAAGATAAAACCGTGCATGAGGCTTTTTATAAGTTTGTAACGGATGCGGAAGACGGCATTTTTAAAGGGCCTTATGTTTCACTGAAATTACCATTTGTAAAAGCTACCGATGATGAACTCATTCCATTGCAAATCGCTCCAGGTTTCCCACCTTACGACCATCAGTTTAAAGCGTTCAAACGTCTAACTACACAGGATGATCACAAGCCCCAATCTACTTTGGTTACAACGGGCACATCATCAGGTAAAACGGAATGTTTTTTGTACCCGATATTAGACCACTGCTATAAAAATATAGATAGAAGGGGCATCAAGATAATTATTCTTTATCCTATGAATGCCTTGGCAACTGACCAGGCAAAACGTCTGGCAGAGACTATTTGGAATGACCATAGATTAAATGGGAAAATTACCGCAGGCTTGTTTATTGGTGAAGGTAAAGACAAGAAAAAGTTCCCAAAGGAAATGGGTGAAAATCACATTATTGAAAATAGGGATACTATTATTGACAATCCACCAGATATTTTATTGACTAACTTTAAAATGTTGGATTATGCTTTATTGCGCAACAATTATCATAACCTTTGGACCTATAATTTAGAAGATCCTTCTTTATTTCAGTTTTTAGTATTAGATGAATTACATACTTATGATGGTGCTCAGGGTACAGATGTGGCAAATCTCATTCGTAGGTTAAAATTAAAGTTAGGTGTTTCTAAAGGGCAGGTTTGTGCAGTAGGTACTTCTGCTACTATTGGTTCAGGTGAGGATTCTATTCAACTTCTTACTGAATATGCCGAAAAAGTATTTGGCGAAACTTTTGACAAGGATGCCATTATTACAGAAAACAGGGTATTAGTAAATGACTTTTTTGAGCTGCCAGACGAAAGTTTGGAAAAATACATACCACGTCAGATTGGGTTACTGGAAAGCCGTTTAAAGGAAAATGAAAGGTATGAAAATTACATAACGCGACAAAAACGCTTATGGCAAATGCCCGATACCCTGGATGACGTACAGTTAGGTGAAGAACTAAAGAAATTGAAGTTGATGAAAGATTTGGTTTCGTTAACAAGCAATAATATTATAAAACTGGATGTACTGCTTAAAAAATTAGCAGATATAAATCCTGATTTCAAAAGATTAGTAGAGTGGGATGCCTATAATGAATATAGTCCAAGAGAGGAAGTAATCAATTCTTTGTTAGTATTAATCAGTGAGGCAAAGATTGGAAGTGCAAAAAAATTCCCATTCCTTTATTTACAAATTCAAATTTGGATAAGAGAATTGAGTGGTGTTTTAAGAGAAATAAATGAACAGCCAAAATTCACATGGAAAGATAAAGTTGGAGACAAATACGACCCTAAAGCATTGCCATCTTATTATTGTAGGGAGTGCGGAGCAAGTGGTTGGTTAGGTGTAAAAGATGATAACAAGAACCATTTTTTTTACGATCCTAAACAGGTATATGAGTACTTTTTTAGTAACCATAAGAATATCTATTTCATCAATACGCCTAACCATAAGCATATTGAAGAGTATGAACCCAACAACCAAATTAATGACTGTATGCATGTAGCCGATATGAGCTTGCATGAAAGAGAAAGTGAACATACCATAAAAATACATGCAGTAAGGAAGTTAAAGGAAACAAAGGCAAGGCATATTTGTCCGGAATGTAATACTGAAAATGCAATGGGTATTATTGGTACAAGGGTTGCCACTTTATCATCCATAACAGTTAGCCAGGTTTTGGCATCCGATCTTGACCCAAGACCAGAAAAATTCCGTAAAATATTAGCCTTTACTAATAGTGTGCAGGATGCAGCCCATCAGGCTGGTTTTGTTGAAGCAAGAAACTACCGTTTTACCTTTAGGGCATCATTACAAAAAATAATTAATCAAAACCAAGGGCCCGTCAGTATTTCAGCATTGCAAAATCAATTCACGGAATATTGGAAGAATCACTCAGATTCAACCGGACTGAATCAGGAGGAAGCCTTTTACTATCGGTTTTTTCCGGCAGACTACCATGGAAAGGTAGATATAGATATTGATTATCGCGATGCTGCCATGAAATTCATTCCAACATTCAAAAAAGAATTTGACCTCCGAATGCATTGGGAAGTTTTGTCTGAATTTGGTTATAATGCAATTATTGGTAGAACGCTGGAAAAATCAGGTGCCTCCGCTGTAAAATTTGATGAAGAAAAAATCAGCGCAATATTTCCTGCTATGCAGGAATGGTTGTCTGAGAATAATCTTTCAATGATTCAGGAACATGATTTACTCCCTTTTGTAAACGGTATTTTACACAGAATTAGAACACGAGGTGGCATTGATCATGAATATTTAAGTAAATTCCGAAATGCATCATTGAAACTTTGGGATTTGAATTGGATGCGAGATAATCGCCATTTTTTA
>Ga0247838_1002144_pt1 | contig 26059 bp, 8 predicted proteins | sample LaCruzMarch2015__5_FD_189097 | JGI IMG/M metagenome (GOLD analysis project Ga0247838, IMG submission 189097) | Freshwater microbial communities from meromictic Lake La Cruz, Castile-La Mancha, Spain - LaCruzMarch2015_15m | ecosystem: Environmental > Aquatic > Freshwater > Lake | place: Spain... | reverse complement strand
ACCCTAAAAAGAGCAGTCAGCGATCAGCTTTCAGCATTTGGCTTTGCATTTCAAGAGTTTCTGACCACCCGGTGCATCACCTGTCGGGTGGGCGCCTGCGGCTCCAAGACGGCACGTAAGATGCTGATGCACTCATGGCTGACGGCTGACTGCTGACGGCTGACGGCTGACTGCTCTTTCCAGGGTGACGGACCTGTCCAGACTCAAGAAGACCGTCTCGCACTGGAGTTGGGGGCACTACATCGGACTTGAACAGGGTACGCGCTACCGGGTCACCACCGTCGACCATGGCGATATCCTGTTCGACATGACCACGGGCCGACCTCTCGACTAGGCTGGGAACCCGATGCGATCGTCATGGCGGCCATGTGCAGGTGTAGGTCGCCCTTCAGGGCGACCAGGCCTGCGGGCGCGCGCGGGGTCGCCCTGAAGGGCGACCTACAGTGGCGTCGGCCGGGCAATCTGATAGCGGGTAATCTTCTCCACCAGGGTGCGGCGCGGCACCCCCAGCAATTCGGCGGTGCGCGTCTGGTTCCAGTTGTTGGCCCGCAGATGGGAGGCGATCACCCGCGCCTCGTAGCGGCAGACCACCTCCTTGAGCCCGCCGCCCATCGCGGCCGTCAGTTCATCGTCTGCGCCCTGCTCACGCACCACCGCCAGCCGCGGCAGGTGCTCGGGCAGCACCACGCCCTGCGCTTCGGCCAGGAGCACGGCACGCTCGACCTGATTCTGCAGTTCGCGCACGTTTCCGGGGTAGTCGTATTCCAGCAGCAGGCGCAGCGCATCGGGGGCGATCCCTTTGATCCGCTTATCGTAACGCTGGGAGAAGCCGCGGATGAAGTGGTCCAGCAGGGCCGGTAGGTCCTCGCGGCGCTCACGCAGCGGCGGCACTTCCACGGGGAACACCATCAGCCGATAATAGAGGTCCTCGCGAAAGGCGCCGGCCGCGATCTGCGACTCCAGGTCACAATGGGTGGCGGCGATGACACGCACGTCCACCTGACGCGTCTCCACACTGCCCAATGACCGGACCTCACCCTCCTGCAGCACCCGCAGCAGCTTGGCCTGCAATTCGATCGAGAGGTCCCCGATCTCATCGAGGAACAGGGTGCCGCCATCGGCCTGTTCGAACAGCCCCTTCTTGTCGCCCACGGCCCCGGTGAAGGCGCCGCGCCGATAGCCGAACAGTTCACTCTCCAGCAAGCCCTCCGGGACCGCAGCACAGTTCTGCGTCACGAAGGGGCGCGCGGACCTCTTGCTGTTACGGTAAATGGTACGCGCCACCAGTTCCTTGCCGGTCCCGGTCTCGCCCCGAATCAATACCGTCACATCGGAGTTGGCGATCTTTCCGAGCAGCGCGAACAGCCGCTTCATCGCAGGACTGTCGCCGATGATGCCGCCGCGCTCAGCGCAGGCCGAGCCCTGCGTCCGCAGGGTCTCGTTCTCCTCTCGCAGGGCACGATTAGTGGTGTCGAGCACATCGATCAGGCGGCGCTTCTCATCGAGCAGTTTCACGTTGTCGATCGCCACCGCGGCCTGCGAGGCGAACGCCTGGATCAGGCCCTCGGTCGCCTGGTCGAAACCGCTGATCGCCCCGTCGGCGCCGCGGCAATTGGCCAGTTGCAGGACCCCGTTGGTGGTCTCCTCACAACCACGCAAGGGAACCGTGATCAGTGAGCGGGTACGGTAGCCGAGCGCCCGGTCACTGCGATGGATGTCCGTGAAATCGAAGCCGGCATGGGCGTAGACATCTGCCACGTTCACCAGGCGCCCGGCAAAGGCGCAATAGGCGCAGACGTGGCGCGTATTCGGGCCGCCCTCGCCGCTCAGGGGGACCTGATCGAGGGCGCCGGGGGTCAGGGTCAGGCGCCCGTGCTGGGTGGCGGTGAGGCACAGGGTGCGCTTGGTGCGATCCAGAACATAGATGCGGCCAACCTCGGCGCCCGTCAGCTTGCGGGCGGCACTCACGATCATAGCGAGCAGCTTGTTGAGATCCCGCTCCGTGGAAAGCGAGATATTGATATTGACCAATTCCGCAATCGCCGCTAGTGGGTCGCGTATCCACTCCATTGCATCCATCCCCTGTTTAGCAGCCGGTGACCGAATCCCCGGCCGTGCGTCTATCCATTGGCGGACGCCGTGACCCGGACTGGATCAGGCGGCGACCACGCCCCCTTTGTTTCAGGCCGGGTGATCGCACCCGGCCGGCGGTCGAGGGTCCGCACCGCGGACCAGCGCCCCGCACACCGTCACCTCAACCAAGCCGCGGGTCGGAGCGCCGGCATCTTGCCGGCCCGCCGCCGCAAGGCGGCGAATTGGCGCCGCGCCTAGTCCATAACCCATCGGCCACGAGAAAGAGTGACGGCGCTCCGCGCCGTGGCCGGCAAGATGCCGGCGCTCCCAAGGTCAGCCCCGCAGCCCCGGTCCCTCAGGTGAAGTTGAGGGCAAAGCCCCCGCCCTCGCCGATGGCCACCTCCAGGGCACTGGGGAAGACCTCCTGCCCCATCCGGCCGAGGATCTCGGTGGCGATCTGCGGCAACAGATTGGCATTGATGATGTAGTCGATATTGCGGGCCCCGGTCTCGACCTCCGTGCAGCGCGCCGCGATCTGCGCGACCACCTCCGGCGTATAGGTGAAACTCATGCGATGGCTGGCCAGCAGGCGCTGCCCGACCTTGCGCAGCTTCAACTCCACGATCTCCCCCATTATACCCTGTGAAATCGGGTAGAAGGGAACGATCTGCATCCGCGCGAGCAGGGCCGGCTTGAAATGATCGCTGAGCACCGGGCGGATCGCCTCCAGCATGACCTCGGGGGCCGGAAAGTCGCCGCCCGCGCACAGTGCGGTGATGATGTCGGAGGCGAGATTGCTGGTGAGAAAGCAGATGGTGTTCTTGAAATCGATGAGCCGCCCCTCCCCGTCGGAGAGGGTGCCCTTATCGAACACCTGATAGAAGAGGTTCATCACCTCGAGATCGGCCTTCTCCACCTCGTCGAGCAAGACGACCGAATAGGGACGCTGGCGCACCCCCTCGGACAGGACCCCCCCCTCGCCATAGCCCACATAGCCCGGCGGCGAGCCGATCAGGCGCGAGACCGTGTGCTTCTCCTGGAACTCGGACATATTGATGCCGACGACGAATCGCTCACCGCCGAACAGCAGGTCGGCCACGCCCAGGGCCATCTCCGTCTTGCCCACGCCGCTCGGCCCGACCAGCAGGAACACGCCCATCGGTGCGTTGGGATTGGCCAGGCCGGTCTTGGCCGCGCGGATGCCCTGATCGAGTGCGGCGATGGCATGGTCCTGACCCTTGATCCGCTTGGTCAGCTCGGCGCCGAACTCAAGGACCGTGCGGGCCTCGTCGCGCACCATCTTCCCGAGCGGGATGCCGGTCCAGTCCGCGATCACCCGCCCGATCACCTCGGGCGTCACCTCATAGTCGACCAGCGGGTTGTCGCCCTGCAATTGCGCCAGTTCCCGTTTCAAGTCCTCCAATTCGGCCTTGATGACGGCCGCCGGGCGCCGCGGCGGCGGCTCGGCCCCCGCGACGGCCCCCTCCTCGGTCACCGCGTCCGCCGGCTCGCCGCTCAACTCGCGCCGTAGTCGCAGGACCTCCAGGGCCTTGTCGCGCTCCCGCTCCCAGCGCGCCTGGAGCGCCAGGGCATCGGTCTGGAGCCGATCGATCTGCGCATCCAGTTCCGTCAGGCGCCCGTCGTCGAGTCGCACGCCGGTCTCGATGTCGCGGGCGATGGCCGCGCGCTCGCGCGCCAGGGTGCGGCTCAACCGCTCACTGGCCTCGAGCTGGTCCGGTTTAGCGCTGACCGAGATCTTCACCCGCGCCGCCGCCGTATCGAGCACATCGACGGCCTTGTCCGGCAGTTGCCGCCCCGTGATGTAACGCGCGGACAGGCGCGCCGCCGCCTCCACCGCGTCGTCGCGAATATAGACGCCGTGCGACTTCTCATAGGTCTCGCGCAGCCCGCGGATGATGACTACGGCCTCCTCCGGGGACGGCTCATCGAGCTTCACCAATTGGAAGCGCCGCGCCAGGGCCGGGTCCTTCTCGAAATATTTCTTGTATTCTGACCAGGTGGTTGCGGCGATGGTGCGCAATTCGCCGCGCGCCAGCGCCGGTTTCAGCAGATTGGCAGCATCGGACCCGCCGGCCGCACCGCCGGCGCCGATCAGGGTATGGGCCTCGTCGATGAACAGGATGATCGGGGTGGGCGAGGCCTTGACCTCGGCAATCACGTTCTTCAGGCGATTTTCGAATTCGCCCTTCACACTCGCCCCGGCCTGCAGCAGGCCCAGATCGAGCCCGTAGATCTCCACCCCCGCCAGCACATCCGGCACCTCGCCCTGGACGATGGCGAGTGCCAGCCCCTCGATTACCGCGGTCTTGCCCACGCCCGCCTCACCCACGGCGATCGGGTTGTTCTTCCGCCGCCGGCCCAGGATATCGATGATCTGGCGAATCTCGCGGTCACGGCAGAAGACCGGATCGATATCCCCGGCACGGGCACGCCCGGTGAAGTCGATGGTATAGCGCCCGAGCGCCGTGTCCTCGGCCGCCGGGCGGCGCGCGCCCGACTCCGGGGCCGCCTGCCGGGACGCCAGGGCCGCACTCTCCGAGGAACCCGCGGTGGCATCGAGAAAGTGCGCGCGCAGATTCTCGGCCGAAACCCCCGCCAGCGCATCGGTGTAGGGCGTACCGCCATAGCGATTGGGATTCGCCAACAGGACCGCGATGAGCACTCCGGAGCGCACCTCCGCCAGCCCCATCTCTACGGACGCCAGCATCCAGCCCTCCTGAATCCACTCGATGAGCAGGGGGGCGAAGACGGGCCGGCCGGTATTCCCGCGCCGCCCGCTCTCCACGCTACGCTGGATGGCCCGCGTCAGGTCCTGCTCATCAACCCCGTAGTGCCGCAGGATGGCCTGGAGGTCCTGACCGGGATGCTCGATGAGCTTCGCCAGGACATGCTCGATCCCTACCTCATAACTGCCCTGGGTCATGCACAGGGCCGCCGCACCCTCCAGTGCCTGTTTACAGGTCCGGTTCAATTTCCCGATCAGAGACCGCAGATCGATAGTTAACATCGCTATACTCTCCTTGCCCCATTAGATTGCCGATCGCCGGGGCAGCCCGGCGTGTTACTCATACCCTGGCCGGAATTAGCGGTCCCGCCGGCCCCGACGTCACCTCGGAACGCGCGCCTCGGGCGGAACGCCGCAGGCGGTCCCGTCAGGTGTGGCGACGGCCTGGCGGATCGCCCTGCGGGCATCCACCCTACGGCGCTCCCCCCGGATCCCAGCAGCGCGTAGGGCGGAACGCCACAGGCGGTTCCGCCTGGTTCGGCACCGGCCTGGCGGATCGCCCTGCGGGCATCCGCCCTACGCGGAGAACTCGACATGACCGTCCTCTTCGCGTTCACCGAGCCAGGTGGACCAACCCAATTGGCACAGGCAGTCCTCCTCCAGCCGCAAGGATGGGATCTCCGCCGCGCTCAAGACCAGTTCAAAGTCGCAGCGCAACTGGTCGATCAGCAGCAGCGATACCAACTCGCGGGCCGCCGTCTCATCCTTGCCGCCGGGCAGAAAGCCCTGAAAGCGCCCGAATCCCAACGGCCCGAACCGCACCCGAATCCGCCCGGCGCAGTCCGGCACCGAGTCCCCCATGGTCAGGTCCAGGCCCAGGCAGCAATTGGCCTCCCCCAGCCGCGCCTGCTGATCAGGCGGTATCTGCGCCAGTTCCGGCACGAACTGATCGATGGCGACCGGCACCCCCGGGAAATAGTGCGCCAGGACCCCGCGCAGCATGGGCGCGGAGTGCTTGCGCATGGCAATGATCCCGGAATACGCCAGGAGCCGCTGCCAGTTGAGCGAGGTCCCCTCACGCAGCGACGGGTGCAACACCCCCATCAGCGCAAACAGCCACTGCGAGATCGGGTCCGAACCGTCGCAGCGATACTCCCGGTAATAGCGGTATTTGGTGCAGCAGCGGCGGAACAGGGACACCAGGCGGTGCTGGAAGAGGTCCAGAAAGTCCCGCACCGCGTGCTCGTCCAATTCCCCGTGAACCAGGTCCTCGGTATACCACAGCGGCAGCGGCGAGCCCTGTCCATAGAGCCCGAGAAAGTTCACCACCATGCGATACCTGGCCTCCCCATCGGCATCCTCCAGGCGTTCGATCCGGTCGATATCGGAACTGGGGAACCCGAGCGAGAAATTACCGATGAACCGCACCGCCTCGCGGGCGACGGGTCCGCGATAGCCCACGCGCGCACACCCGGGCCGGCGCGCCTCGATCAGGTCCACCGCCTCGAAGAATGAAAACTCCCGGGCCTGCTCTTCGAGCGCATCGCTCAGAGCAGCGGCAGCAACCCGTCTTGTCTCGGCCATAGATATTCTTCCTTACGCTCGCTACCGATCACCTTCAATTCATGGAACGAATTCACGCTGGCATAGAGCCCGAGAAACTCGTTAAGCACCGTTGCAAACAGAAACATCCCGGACTCCCCGAGCGCACCGGGTCCGCCGAAGCTGCGCTCGCGCAGGGTCAACGTGATCCGCCGCCCGCGCACCGGCAACCCGCCCTTGAGGCGCATGACTTCCTCGTCCTGGATCGACTCGATGCCCTTCATCCGCGCATCGGACTCGCGCTTCGCCTGCTCGTCGAGCGTCGCACGAAAGTCGTAGGTCGCCAGGATCTCGCGCAACGCCCTGACGTTGGACAACGAATCATGATTCAACGCCATATTGGAGACCAGGCGCCAATGCAGCCTGGTATCGAGCGGCGGCGCCAGGGTCGGGCTGACCTTGGAGATGTTCTTGAAGGTCACATACTCCGGGGAGTCGTCCGAGGCCAAGTCGATCTCCCCCACGCGCAACAACTCCGGCAGGTTGCGGTTGGTGCAGGTCAGATCGAGCGAGATCGTCTCCACGCCCGGCACGGCCCCGATGCTGGCCCCGGCCGCGGTCACGAAAGAGATGTAGGTCTCCACCCCGCGGCCGACTACCGCGGGGGTGAGCAGCAGCCGGTAATAACTGGCGTCCTCGCCTTCATCCTGCCCCGGCTCGTGCTCATGGGCAAAGGATTCAAATTCGACGAAGGTCCGGTCCTTGCCGGTGCCCTGCATGGTGCCCTTGACGCTGTCGATGCTGTAGACCTCAAAGAAGCGCGGCTGCGCGGAATGGGGCCGCACCCGGTACTCCGTCTGGCGATGCTCGAAACGGATCGGATCGCCGTCGTGCGGGAAGAGATTGACCACCGGCGTGCAGTGCAGTCTGACATGATCCCGACGCACCCGCACATGGTCGTCGAGCGGCCGGGAAAAGCGAAAACGGATCGTCAACTGCTCGACCCACTGGACCTCTCGCAGAAAGCCCAGGCCGTTGAGATCGAGAAAATGGAACTTCTCCGGGAGGCTGAAGTACTCCTGCAGCAGGCGATAGCCGCTGAAGGCGTTATCCGGATAGGGCAACAGCGCCTCCTCATCCCGGAAGCCGACCGGCTGCAACTGATCGAGCGGGTGCTTGAAGACCTTCTGCTTGCCGTCCCCCAAGAGCGCCGTGATCTCGATCTCCACCAGATACCGGCGCAGCCACAGATAGAGCACGGTGCCGACGGCCGACTCGCGATCCGAATGCAGGTAGAGCCGCAGCCGCTCCAGTCCGGCGCGATCCAGCGCCGCCCCGCCCAGCGGTGTGATCGCCAACTCCAGGACCCCGCCGCTGCCGACACCGCGATACTCCACAGACGACAGGGCAACGGGCTGCACCTCGACGTCATAGCAGGTGCGGAAGCGCGGCTTCACCGGCGGGTCGCCGAGCGGGCGCCCATCGACCTTGCGCCCCCGGACAATGAGCTGCCGCTCGGTCAGTGCCCCTGACGTCGGTGAGAACTCCAGGATCGACATGCAGGGAACCGGCCTCAAATAATGGGGCCACAGCACCCGCATCAGTGAATGGGTCAGCTCCGGGAATTCGTCGTCAAGCTTCTGGCGCAGGCGTCCGGTGAGAAAGGCGAAACCCTCCATCAGCCGCTTGACGTCCGGGTCCGGATCGGTCGGCGACAGAAAGGGCTCGAGCTTGGCGTTCTCCTTCACGAATTCGCCGCCGAGCTCGATCAGATAATCCAGTTCATCCTGAAAGTAGTCGTTGAACGACATGGGTTAGGCCTCGACGCGGAACTTGCCGTCGTCATCCATCCGGGTACGGAAATAGACCGGCTTGGTCATCCCTTTGAACAGCAGCCGGGCGGTGATCTTGAAGCGCAGGGTTAGTTGATCGCCCGCGTTGGACTCGGAGCTGACCGTGATATGGCTCAGGCGCGGCTCGAAGTCGTCGAGCGCCCGCTTGATGGCCATGCGGAATTCCACATTCGCATCGGCATGGGCGCGCGTCAGGCTGGAAATGTCCGGCAAGCCGTAATCCGGGCGCGTCAGGACGCTGCCCTGGCGCACGTTCAGCAACCGCTCCAGGTGGCGCAGCACCGACTCGGCGACCAGGACCGGGTTCAGGTCGATCTTGGTCTCACGCCGCCCGGCACTGATTCGCTCCAGCAGTGAACTTTCTTGCGCCATGGTCATTCACCCGATCTCGTATGATTTTTAAGGCTATCACTGGTCCGCACGGCGGACCCTACGGCTCACGTTCACTCGTCCGCTACGGCTGGTCCGCACAGCGGACCCTACGGCATTCCCGCCGAGTCCGCCGTGCGGACCCTCCGCGGCGTCGTCCCCGTAGGGTCCGCTGCGCGGACCAGCCGCGGCGACGACGCCCACGTAACCGCGCCGACGCACCTGAACTTGAGCCGACGCGCACCGCGTAACGCCCCGACCGCCTACTTCTGATCGAGCTTGCCGACCAACGACAGGGTGAAATCCGCGCCCATATACTTGAAATGCGGCTTCACCTTCATGTCCACGCGATACCAGCCGGGATCACCCTCCACGTCCTCGACCACGATCAGTGCCTCGCGCAGCGGCCGGCGGCTGCGCACATCCGGCGAGGGGTTCTCCTGATTGGAGACGTACTGGCTGATCCATTTGTTCAGCTCCTGGGCCAGACTGCCTTTGTCCTTCCAACTGCCGATGTTCTCACGCTGCAGTACCTTGATATAGTGGGCCAGGCGGTTGATGATGAACATATAGGGGAGCTGGGTACCGAGCTTGTAGTTGGTCTCGGCCTGCTTGCCCTCCTTGCTTATCCCGAAGAACTTGGGCTTCTGGACCGAGTTGGCGGAGAAGAAGGCGGCATTGTCGCTGCCCTTGCGGAACACCAGCGGGATGAAGCCGGCCTCGGCCAGCTCGTATTCCCGGCGATCCGACACCAGCACCTCGGTCGGGATTTTGGTTTCCAACTGCCCCATCGCCTCGAATTGGTGCAGGTTGAGGTTCTCCACCTCCCCGCCGCTCTGGGGCCCGATGATATTCGGGCACCAACGGTAGTTCGCGAAACTGTCGGCGATGCGCGAGGCGAAGGCGAAGGCGGTGTTGCCCCACAGATAGCGCTGGTGATCCGCCTCGATCGATTCGCGGTACTCGAACGCCTTGACCGGATTGGAGGTCGGGTCATAGGGCAGGCGCAGCAGGAAGCGCGGCATGGTCAGCCCGACATAGCGCGAATCCTCGGATTCGCGAAAGCCGTTCCACTTGGCATATTGGGGACCGTCAAAGATGGCCTTGATGTCCTTGAGATTCACAAGTTTCTGAATATCGTCCACGCCAAAGAAGGCGGGCGAGGCGGCGGCGATGAAGGGGGCGTGCGACATGGCGGCGATGCTGGCCACCGACTGGAGCAGCTTGATATCCTGGGGGCCGGCGTCGAATTCGTAGTTGCCGATCATGACCCCCACCGGCTGGCCGCCGTGGGTGCCGTATTCGGAGGTATAGACGTGCTTGTAAAGGCCGGACTTGGTGATCTCGGGGGCGTCCTCGAAGTCCTCGAGCAGGGCCTCCTTGGACACGTTGAGGATCTCGACCTTGATGTTCTCGCGGAAGTTGGTCTGGTCTACCAGATACTTGAGGCCACGCCAGGCGGACTCCATCTGCTGGAGTTGGGGATGGTGGAGGAGTTCGTCGATCTGGGCGCTCAGCTTGGCGTCGATCTCGGCGATCATCTCATCGACGACGCGCTTGTGGACCCGGTCGTTGGCATGGCTGGGCTCCAGCATCTGACCGATGAACGCCTGGACCCCGCGTTTGGCCAGCGCATAGGCCTCCACATCCACCGGCTTCATATTGGTTTCCTGCAGGATCTCGTCCAGCAGGGACGGCGCCTCGGTCAAGAGCGTCTCACCTTCGGATTGTAGTGCTTCGTTCTCAGCCATCGTGTTACTCCAGGAGCTATCGTTCGGGGGCCTAGATCAAAAAATGCCCGCCATGGGCAGGTGTAGGTCGCCCTTCAGGGCGACCAGTCCGTTGCGCTCGCGCGCGCTCGCCCTGAAGGGCAACCTACATCCTGACTCCCACGCTCCAGCGTCACTGCCGTCAAGTTAAGTGCCGCTGCCAAAACGCCTGGAGTCCAAGGCTTCAGCCTTGGACCGCGCCAAGGCTGAAGCCTTGGACTCCAGGCGGAGCTGAGGCTCTTATGGCTTCCACGCTCCTGCGTGGGAGCAAGCGCGGGCGCTCCGCGTCCGGCTCCTCAATGGGACGCGGAGCGCCCGCGCGGCATTCCCACGCGGGAGCGTGGGAACGAGAGGCCGCAGGCCGCTGGCCGGGATCATGATCAAGGCCCGTTCGGGAGATGTCGTTTAAGAGATTGCGGATCAGCCCTGCCCACTCTTGATCTCGTTCACCAGCCGCTCACGCGCCTCGGCGTCTTCGAGGATCGACTGCAGGTGTTTACGAAACGCCGGGACATTGCCGAGCGGGCCTTTCAGGAAGGACAGCGCATCGCGCAGTTCCATGAGCTTGTTGAGTTCCGGCACCTGACGCGCAATCTGCTCGGGAGAGAAGTCCTTGAGCGACTCAAAGCGCAGGTGCGCCGCCAGCTCTTCGCCCTGCTCGCCCGACAGGCGGTCCGGGACATTGAGTGACAGGCTGAGATTCTGCTTCTTCATCACCTCTTCCAGGTTGTCCTTATCCACATTGACCGGCGCGCGCTCTTCAAGCGAGTCCTCCTCGACCCGCATGGTAAAATCCCCCAGCACCATCATCTTCAGGGGCAGTTCGACCTCCACCTTGGCATCCCCGGTGGATGGGCGGTAGACGATGTTGACACGCTCTTTCGGTGCGACTGAGCCTTCTCTGGGCATGATGCAATCCTCGCGGTTGGAATTCGATCAGAGTTCATTGAGGGTCATGGCCGCCGCCACGTCGTAGCGACACAGCCGGGCGAGCATCCGCTGGTGCAGCTCCGGGCGCTCCTGGCCCGGCGGCCCAGCGGCGGCCGTCTTGGTCTGCACCGCCACATAGAGCTGGGCCACCTCCAGCGCCAGCGCGGGTTCCCACTGCTCGAGTTGGAACTGCTCGACCAGCGCCTCCAGGTGGACGAGTTGGACCGCCGCGATCGGCAGCAGGCCCGCATCGACACAGGCCCGCGCCTGCGCCAACTCCCAGAAGAAGCGCTCGCGCAGGCCGCCCGCGCGCGCCACCCCCTCACGGAACAGGGCGAGTGCCTCCGCCACCTTGCCCTTGACGGCCAGGGTCGCGGCCTGCGCGGCGACCTCCGTCCAGGGGGCCGCGTCGCCGCCGGGGCCGGGCGCACCCGCCGCGGCGGCCGGCACCACCTCGCTGCCGATCCAACTGTGGGTGAGGTCGTCGGCCACGGGGCTGCCCTGCAGGAAGCGCAGACGGGCAAGCTCGGGATAGCGCCGCAGGATGGCCGCAAGCCCCTGCACCACGGCGGCGCGCGCGTCCTGGTAGCTGGGACCCAGTTCCTCCAGGGCCGTGGCGACCAGGCGCTGGCCGTCGAGCCAGTAATAGCTGCCCGAGGCCAGGGTCTTTTCCACCTCGTGGATCAGCGTGTTCCAGTCCCCCTGCCGGCGCAACTGCTCGAACAGCCGCCGCCGCTCCAGCGCCGGCTCCGGGAGCTGCATCACCCCGTCCTGGCTCGGCGGCAGCCGCTCCAGTTCCAGCCAGATCGCCGCGCGCAGCATCGCGTAGGGCCGCGGATCGGCAAGCCGCTGCTCGCGCAGGGTCGCGGCCACCGACACCAGGGCATTCTTGATGTCCCGCAGGGCCCGGCCACTGTCGCCGCCGAGTTGCATCGGCGGCGCCTGCACGGGCGGTGCCGCGGGTGCCGGGGCCGGGGTCGGGGCCGGCGTCACCGGCGCGGGCGCCGCCTGGACCGCGGCGGGTACGAACGCCGGCAGGGCAACAGCCGGTGGCTCGGCCAGCGCCGCGGCGGGCGGCGGCGGTGACAGGGGCGCGGGCGCACTCACCGGCGCCGCGGTCTCCGCCGCCTCCTCGGCCCGCGCGAGCGCCGCGACCTGGAGTTGCCCGAGGCGCGTCGTCAGACGATGGAGGATCGGCGCAAAGTCGCCCAGGGCCACCCCCACCCGGGCGTCGATCTCCTCCAGGCTCGCCACCGCATCGGTCAGGAAGGGTGCCGCCCCGGCGTCCGGCTCAGGCTCCTTATCGAGCGCGGTCACCAGCCGCTCGGCCAGCCAGTCCAAATAGGCGCCGCGCATCTTGGCGCGCCGTGGTGGGGGAAAGATCTGGAGCCAACGCGACTCATCCATCAGGTCCCGCAGGACCGCAAGCCCAAGCGCGAGACCCTCGAAGCCGTTGGTCTGGTAGAGCGCCATCGTCAGCCGGCAAGCGATCCGCCAATCCTTCGCCCGGGTCTCCAGGATCTGGACTGCGCCCTCCGCAACCCGCGCCCAGGCGACCGCGGCCGGGTCGGTCTGGAGCTTGTCGATCTGCGCCTCCACCGCCTCGAACCGCGGGTCGTCCAGGGGGTCCAGGCCGAAGGGAGCCGCCCCCGGGATCGGCGTCACGGCCAGCATCCGCCAGCCTGGGTCAAGCCTGATCATGGTCGCGGGCGCTCCCGGCGCGGACAGCGAGTCTTCCGAAGGCGTCGGCGCTGGCTGGCCCCGGTCGGTCCAGGCGACCCGCCGCCGCGCCCATCCCAGTCGCGCGGCCCATCAGCGGGGGAACAGATAGCTGCCGACCCGCGCGGGGACCAGCGGGCCGTTCCAGGTCAGTTCGATCCCGTCGGGGATCCCCCGCGGCGGATCCGACGCCGGGACCATCTCCGGTTCGCCTGACGACAACTTGTTATCGCCGCCCTCCTCCTCGCGCTGGTCCGGTGGCAACTGCAGGCCGTTGCCCTCCAGCGACAGGATCTCCTGCTCACCGCGCAGCAGGGCCTCGTTGACCCGCTTTGGCTTTTCCTCCGAGGAGCGCTGGCTCTGGCCGGACGCGTCCCGCGCCGCGCTGCTCAAGACCACCAGGTTGCCCCCGGTCATCGAGGTCTGGAGCAGGGGCCCCCCGGGGAACAGCACATAGAAGGAGTAGAGCGGCTTCTCGATCAGGCCGTCCAGCGCCCGACCACCGGCGGAATCCACATACGCGGAGCCGTCATAGGCCAGCTTGATCTGCTCCACAGCGGAGCCAAATCGCAAGGGATCATTGGGCCCGCCGCCAATCTGCCCACCCTGAGTCCCACTGATTGCCTGGATCGTCACGACCTTGGACTGAATCACGGAGTTCGGGCCCGCACCCACCACGTTGCCGTTGATGGCGGTCACCTTCAGGGACGCCGATTCGATGTTCGCCAGGGTCACGGTATTGGCCGCCGCATACTCGACGCTACCGCCCAGATTGCGGGTCGCGGCATTCGCGGCCATGGTGACCGCACCGCCCAGGAACCCGGGGTTGACGTTGGGGTCCTCGATGTGAGTAAAGACGGCGATCGAGCCCCCGGTCCCGGTCACCGTAAGGTCCGCGTTCTGCTTCACGCCGGCGTCGCCGACCAGTTGCATCTTGCCCGTCGCGATACGAACCGGCGCGTCGATGACCAGCGTCCCGCCGTGCAGGTCCACCCCTGCACCGGTCGATATCCCACTGTTGGAGACGCGCATCGCACCGGTCGTGGAGAACTCCGCCGCACCGGCCGTGCCGTTGAGTTCGAGAGCACCCTGATTGGCGACTCGCACCAGGCCACCGGCCTTGAAGCTCAGGCGCGCCGTTGCGCTCTCCAGGGCATCGGTCGTGCCGATGCCGCGACCGGCGATCAGCGACAGGACGCTGGCCGTCAGATTCAGGTCCTTCCCGTTGGCATCGCTCATCTCGCCGGCAACGTTCAGCGCAATGCCGGCCCCCTGGGCAACGATCGTCCCCACGGCCAGATCACCGGACACGGTCAGATTGAGAGGACCGCCCAGGGTCAGATCGAGCCGCCCGGTGATACGGGAATTCGCCACTGTCAGCGCCCCGCTGTTGGTGATCGCCGTCGCCCCGGTGTCCAACTCCAGGTTCGTCACCTGGGTCTGAAGCGGCCCCGCCGTCGATCCCACGCTCCCGCCCCCCGAAATGACCAGGGTATTGGCGGTCACATTGTTCTCAGGACCGTTGGCATCGATGATCCCCCCGGCCGGAGTGAGCCGCACCCGGTATCCGGGAGCGGTGATCTGATGCAGGGTCAGGACGCCGGAATTGACCAGATCGAGGTCACCGACCAGCGTCGAGTTGAGCAAGGTCAGGGCGCCGACATTGTCCAGAAAACTCGGGCCGACATTGGTCAAACGCATGGTACCGATACTGGTGCGCAGTCGCTGCGCGGCTGAGCCCACGCTGCCCGTATCATTGATCTCGAGGGCCGGCCCGCTGACCGAGCCCCCACCGCCGAGGCTGTTCGCGCTCTGGATACGGAGCACCCCGAGTGGAACCGACTGACCGATCGTGGCGTCCAGAACAATACCGCTGCCCCCGGCCGTCAGGGTCAACGTCTCGGCCGCCCCGGAACCCTCGGCGTTGACGCTACCACCGAGGCTGATACCACCACCCAGGCCCCCGGCACCAGTGGCGTCGAGCCGGGTATCCTCGGTCAGGGTGGTCGCCGTCGCGGTCCCCCCCAGGACGATCGGGTTGTCGGTCGTCGCGATGGAGCCGGCCAGCTTGATACGGGCCGGATTGACCGCCGCGAGACCGCCGACGAAGAGACTGAAGTCGGACAGTTGGTCTCCCAGGGTCAGGGTGCCGGTGTTGTTGAATTGGGTGAGGCCACCACCATAGACCAGATTGTTCGCCCCGAGCAGCGTCAGATCATAGCCCTGGGCCGAGGTGCGCAGATCACCGACGTTGAGATTTCCTCTGACGGTGACGGTACCGACGCTGTCGAGGAGTCCGAGGTCCAGAGCCCGCGCCGTAATACCACCGAAGCTCAGGCGACCCACGCTCATGACCTGAACCACGCCAAGCGGATTGGCCCCGCCGATGTCGGCCTTGAACGCGAGGTCCCCGGTGCCGGCGATCAACCTGAGGTTCTCGACTGCCGGGTCGGCATCGCCATCGACGGTGCCGTCCAGGACAATCGTGCCGTCACCCCCCACGGCACCGCCGGTCACATCGAGCGTGACATTCTCGGTCAAGGTGATCGGCGTATTGTCGTCACCCATGGCGATGGTCGTATTGCTGGTGGTGATGGTACCAGCCAGATTGATCCAACTCGGGGCAGTTGCCGTCAGCCCCCCGACGAAATGACTGGTGTCGGTCTCCTGGTCACCCAAGGTCAGGATGCCGCCACTCCTGAAGACGGTGGCCGTCGGTTCACGGATCAGATTGTGTGCCCCGAGTAGCGCCAGGTCATACCTGCTCGCCGCGGTCAACAGGGTAGTGAGGTCGAGATTCCCGGTGGCCGTGACGGTCCCGGCGCTATCAAGGCTTGCGAGGTCCAGACGCTGCGCCGTGATGCCGGCAAAGGTGACGCGGCCCGCGCTGAGGATCGTGACCACCCCAAGCGGATTCGTCGACCCCCCGATATCGCCCTGCACGGCAATGTCACCCCTCCCAGCGGCTAAGGAGAGGTCCCGCGCAGGCCCGCCGATCTGACCGTTGACGGTGCCGCCCAGGATGAGGTCGCCGTGAGTCGCATCAACGGCGCCGCCGGTCCCGTCCAGCACGGTGTTGTTCGTCAGGAGGAGCGGCGTATCCGCGTCGCCCAAGGCCAGCGCGCTATCCACGGCCTTGATGGTGCCGGCGAGCATGATCGAGCGCGGGGCCGTTGCGGTCAGGCCGCCGACAAAGACACTGGTATCGTCCGCTGCATCACCGAGGGTCAGGGTACCGCTGTGGTTGAAGACGGTGACCCCAGCGATGCTGTTGGCCGCACCGCGCACGCTGACGTCGTAGGGGCCGCTACCGGCCCCGACCGTCAAGCCGGTGCCGAGCATGAGGCTCCCTTGCAGGTCGACCAACCTGCCGGCCGCGGTGTCGACCAGATTCAGGGTCTGGGCGCTGATCGCCGCGAAGGTGGCGCCACCGCTGTTGGCAAGGGTTATGGTACCGATGTCGGTACCGATGTTGCCGACCTCGATCGCCCCGGCGCTGTTGAAGGTCAAGTGCGAGGCGGGGAGGCCCGCCGTCCCCGTCACGCTCACCACACTGATCAAATCGGCCAGTCCGGTCCCCAAGGTGAGCGTCACCCCATCCGACAGTGTCGTCGCGCCCAACCGGAGCGCGTTACCCTTGCCGTTGACACTGGTATCGCCTGACACCGCTGTAGCACCAAAGCGCAAGCCGTCATAGCCACTGAAGGCAAGCCCATCGAGCCGGACGCTACCGGGCAGGCTGGTCGCGGTATCGCCGTCACCCAGGGTCACGTCACCGTCAAAGCGTAACCGGCTGCTGTCGGCCAAGGCCACCAGACCGGCATTGCCGCCCACGAGGCCCTTGAACCAGATCAGCCCGGTGACGCCGTCGGCCACGGTCAGTGCCGCCCCGGTGCCGCTGCCCAGGTTGCTGAGATCCCCGGTCACCGTCGTGGTCCCAGCCCCGATCCCCGCCGCCAGCGTCAGGTTCTGGCCGCCGCCGGCCAGCGACCCAAGGGTAATATCGCCGTCGTTGGAGTCGAGCATCACCGGCCCGAACAGCGTGGTCGCCCCGAAGCTCAGGCCGTCATAGCCGCTGAAGGTCAGGCCGCCAAGCTGAACGATCCCGGGCAGGCGGGTCGCGGTGTCGCCGTTGCCCAAGGTCACGACACCGTCAAAGCGCAACTGGCTGTTGGCCGCAGCGGCCGCCAGACCTGAGTTGCCGCCCAGGGGACCCTTGAACCACACCAGGCCGGTGACGCCGTCGGACACCGTCAGCGCGGCCCCGGTGCCGCTGCCCAGGTTGCTGACATCCGCGGTCAGGGTCGTGGTCCCGGCCGCGATGCCCGGGGCCAGGATCAGGTTCTGCCCGCCACCGGCGAGCGACGCGAGTACGATGTTGCCGCCGTTGGAATCGAGCGTCACCGGCCCGCCGGACAGGGTGGTCGCCCCGAAGCTCAGGCCGTCATAGCCGCTGAAGCTCAGGCCGTCGAGTTGCACGGCGCCGGGCAGGCTGGTTGCGGTGTCACCCTTGGCCAGGGTCAGGTCGCCGTCAAAACGCAGCTGGCTGGTGTCGGCCAGGGCCACCAGGCCGGCGTTGCCGCCGACGAGCCCCTTGAACCACACCAGGCCGGTGACGCCCTCGGCCACCGTCAGCGCCGCCCCGGTGCCGCTGCCCAGGTTGCTGACATCCCCGGTCAAGGTCGTGGTCCCGGCCGCGATCCCCACCGCCAGCGTCAGGTTCTGACCGCCGCCGGCCAGCGCGCCAAGCGCGATGTATCCACCGTTGGAATCGAGCGTTACCGGGCCCCCGGACAGGCTGGTCGCCCCGAAGCTCAGGCCGTCATAGCCGCTGAAGGTCAGACCATCGAGTTGCACGACTCCGGGCAGGCTGGTCGCGGTATCACCCTTGGCCAATGTCACGTCGCCGTCGAAACGCAGTTGGCTGGTAGCGGCCAAGGCCACCAGACCGGCGTTGCCGCCCACCAGGCCCTTGAACCACGTAAGGCCGGTAACACCCTCGGCCACCGTCAGCGCCGCCCCGGTACCGCTGCCCAGGTTGCCGACATCGCCGACTACGGTCGTGGTCCCTGCCCCGATCCCCGCCGCCAGGGTCAGGTTTTGCCCGCCACCGGCGAGCGACGCGAGTACGCTGTGACCGCCGTTGGAGTCGAGCGTCACCGGCCCGCCGGACAGGGTAGTCGCCCCGAAGCTCAGGCCGTCATAGCCGCTGAAGATGAGACCGTCGAGTTGGACGGCCCCGGGCAGGCTGGTCGCGGTATCGCCGTTGCCCAGGGTCACGTCGCCGTCGAAGCGCAGTTGGCTGCTGTTCGCCAACGCCACCAGGCCGGCGTTACCACCCACGAGCCCCTTGAACCAGGTCAGTCCGGTAACGCCATCGGCCACCGTCAGCGCGGCCCCGGTGCCGTTGCCCAGGTTGCTGAGGTCACCGGTCACGGTCGTGGTCCCAGCCCCGATCCCGGCCGCCAGGGTCAGGTTCTGCCCGCCGCCGACGAGCGACGCGAGGGCGATGTTGCCGCCGTTGGAGTCGAGCGTCACCGGCCCGCCGGACAGCGTGGTCGCCCCGAAACTCAGGCCGTCGTAGCCGCTGAAGCTCAAGCCGTCGAGCTGCACACGACCAGCGAGATTGGTCGCGGTATCACCCTTGGCCAATGTCACGTCGCCGTCGAAACGCAGTTGGCTGGTATCGCCCAGGGCCGCCAGGCCGGAGTTGGCGCCCAGCAGACCCTTGAACCACACCAGACCGGTCACGCCGTTGGACACGTTCAGCGCGGCCCCGATGCCACTGCCCAGGTGACTGAAGTCACCGGTCACCGTCGTGGTCCCGGCGCCGATCCCCGCCGCCAGCGTCAGGTTCTGCCTGCCGCCGACGAGCGACGCGAGCGCGATATTGCCGCCATTGGAATCGAGCGTCACCGGGCCGCCGGACAGGGTGGTCGCCCCGAAGCTCAGGCCGTCAAAGCCGCTGAAGCTCAGGCCGTCGAGTTGCACGGCCCCGGGCAGGCTGGTCCCGGTGTCGCCGTCGGCGAGGGTCACGTCGCTGTCGAAGCGCAGTCGGCTGGTGTCGGCCAGGGCCACCAGTCCGGCGTTGCCGCCCAGCAAACCCTTGAACCAGACCAGGCCGGTAACCCCGTCGGCCACCCTCAGTGCAGCCCCGGTCCCACTACCCAGGTTGTCTGCATTGCCGGTGACCGTCGTGGTCCCGGCGCCGATCCCCGCCGCCAGTGTCAGGTTCTGCCTGCCGCCGACGAGCGATGCGAGCGCGATATTGCCGCCATTGGAATCGAGCGTCACCGCTCCACCGGAGAGCGTGGTCGTCCCGAAGCTCAGGCCGTCAAAACCGCTGAAGGTCAGGCCGTCGAGTTGCACGGCCCCGGGCAGACTGGTCGCGGTGTCGCCGTTGCCGAGCGTCACGTCGCCGTCGAAGCGCAATCGGCTGCTGTTGGCCAAGGCCAGCAGGCCCGCCTTGCCGCCGAAGAGGCCCTTGAACCACGCCAGGCCGGTGACGCCGTCGGCCACCGTCAGGGCGGCCCCGGTGCCGTTGCCCAGGTTGCTGACATCGCCGGTCAGCGTCGTGGTGCCGGCCCCGATCCCCGCCGCCAGGATCAGGTTCTGCCCGCCACCGCTGAGCGACGCGAGCACGATGTTGCCGCCGTTAGAGTCGAGCGTCACCGGCCCACCGGACAGGGTGGTCGCCCCGAAGCTCAGGCCGTCATAGCCGCTGAAGCTCAGCCCGTCGAGCTGCACGTTGCCTGGCAGGCTGGTCGCGGTGGCACCGTTGCCGAGCGTCACGTCGCCGTCGAAGCGCAATCGGCTGCTGTTGGCCAAGGCCAGCAGGCCCGCGTTGCCGCCGAAGAGGCCCTTGAACCACGTCAGGCCGGCGACGCCGTCGGCCACCGTCAGCGCGGCCCCGGCGCCATTGCCCAGGTTGCTGACATCGCCGGTCAGCGTCGTGCTCCCAGCCCCGATCCCCGCCGCCAGGATCAGGTTCTGCCCGCCACCGCTGAGCGACGCGAGCACGATGTTGCCGCCGTTGGAGTCGAGCGTCACCGGCCCGCCGGACAGGGTGGTCGCCCCGAAGCTCAGGCCGTCATAGCCGCTGAAGGTCAGGCCGTCGAGCTGCACGGCCCCGGGCAGACTGGTCGCGGTGTCCCCGTTGGCTAGCGTCAGGTCGCCGTCGAAGCGCAGGCTGCTGGTGCCGGCCAGGGCCACCAGTCCGGAGTTTCCGCCCAGGAGCCCTTTGAACCACGTCAGGCCGGTGACGCCATTGGCCACCGTCAGCGCCGCCCCGCTACCGCTGCCCAGGTTGCTGACATCCCCGGTCAGGGTCGTGGTGCCAGCCGCGATCCCCGCCGCCAGCGTCAGGTTCTGGCCGCCACCGGCGAGCGACCCGAGTACGATGTTGCCGCCGTTGGAGTTGAGGGTCACAGGCCCGCTGGACAGGCTGGTTGCCCCGAAGCTCAGGCCGTCATAGCCGCTGTAGGTCAGGCCGTCGAGCTGCACGGCCCCGGGCAGGTTGGTCGCGGTGTCGCCGTTGCCGAGCGTCACGTCGCCGTCGAAGCGCAATTGGCTGGTGGCCGCCGCAGCCACCAGTGCGGAGTTGCCGCCCAAGAGCCCTTTGAACCACACGAGCCCGGTGACCCCATTGGCCACCGTCAGCGCGGCCCCGGTGCCGCTGCCCAGGTTACCGACGTTGCCGGTCACCGTCGTGGTGCCGGCCCCGATGCCCGCCGCCAGCATCAGATTCTGACCGCCACCGGCGAGCGACGCGAGCGCGATGTTACCGCCGTTGGAGTTGAGCGTGACCGCCCCGCCGGACAGGGTGGTCGCCCCGAAGCCCAGGCCGTCATAACCGCTGAAGATGAGACCGTCGAGTTGGACGGCCCCGGGCAGGCTGGTCGCGGTGTCGCCGTTGCCGAGCGTCACGTCGCTGTCGAAGCGCAGTTGGCTGGTGGCCGCCGCGGCGACCAGTCCGGAGTTGCCGCCCAGGAGCCCTTTGAACCACGTCAGGCCGGTGACACCGTTGGCCAGCGTCAGCGCCGCCCCGGTGCCGCTGCCCAGGTTGCCGACGTTGCCGGTCACGGTCGTGGTCCCGGCCCCGATCCCCGCCGCCAGCGTCAAATTCTGGCCGCCGCCCGCGAGCGACGCGACCACGATGTTGCCGCCGTTGGAGTTGAGCGTCACCGGGCCGCCGGACAGCGCCGTGGCGCCGAAGCCCAGACCGTCGTAGCCGCTGAAGGTCAGGCCGTCGAGCTGCACGGCCCCGAGCAAACTGGTCGCGGTGTCACCGTTGGCCAGGGTTACGTCAGCGTCGAAGCGCATCTGGCTCGTCGCCGCCGCCGTCAGGCCCGCGTTCCCACCCACGAGGCCCTTGAACCACGTCAGGCCGGTGACGCCGTCGGCCACCGTCAGCGCGGCCCCAATACCGCTGCCCAGGTTGCCGACAGTGCCGGTCACGGTCGTGGTCCCGGCCCCGATCCCGGCCGCGAGCGTCAGGTTCTGGCCGCCGCCCGCGAGTGACGCAAGCACAATGCTGCCGCCGTTGGAGTTGAGCGTCACCGGCCCGCCGGACAGGGTGGTCGCCCCAAAGTTCAGGCCATCGTAACCGCTGAAGGTCAGGCCATCGAGCTGCACCTTACCCGGCAGGCTGGTGGCGGTGGCGCCATTGGCCAGCGTCACGTCGCCGTCGAAGCGCAATTGGCCCGTGTCGGCCAAGGCCACCAGACCCGCGTTACCGGCGACGAGGCCCTTGAACCACGTAAGGCCGGTGACCCCGTTGGCCACCGTCAGCGCCGCGCCACTGCCACTGCCCAGATTACCGACATCGCCGGTCACCGTCGTGGTCCCAGCCCCGATCCCCGCCGCCAGCGTCAGATTCTGCCCGCCACCCGCGAGTGACCCGAGTACGATGTGACCGCCGTTGGAATTGAGCGTCACCGGCCCGCCGGACAGACTGGTCGCCCCGAAGCTCAAGCCGTCATAGCCGCTAAAGGTCAAGCCATCGAGTTGCACAGTGCCGGGCAGATTGGTCGCGGTGTCGCCGTTGCCGAGCGTTACGTCGCCGTCGAAGCGCAGTTGGCTGGTGGCTGCCGCGGCTAGCAGTCCGGAATTTCCGCCCAGGAGGCCCTTGAACCACGTAAGCCCAGTGACGCCGTTGGCCACCGTCAGCGCGGCCCCGGTGCCGCTGCCCAGGTTGCTGACGTCGCCGGTCAGGGTCGTAGTCCCAGCCCCGATCCCCGCCGCCAGTATCAGGTTCTGACCGCCGCCGGCGAGCGAGCCGAGTGCGATGTTGCCGCCGTTGGAGTTGAGCGTCACCGGCCCGCCGGACAGGCTGGTCGCCCCGAAGGTCAGGCCGTCGTAGCCACTGAAGGTCAGACTGTCGAGCTGCACGGCCCCGGGCAGGCTGGTCGCGGTATCGCCGTTGCCGAGCGTCACGTCACCGTCGAAGCGCAGGTGGCTGGTGGCCGCCGCGGCGACCAGTCCGGAGTGACCGCCCAGGAGGCCCTTGAACCACACGCGCCCGGTCACACCATTGGCCACCGTCAGCGCGGCCCCGGTGCCGCTGCCCAGGTTGTCGACGTTGCCGGTCACCGTCGTGGTCCCGGCCCCGACCCCCGCCGCCAGCGTCAGGTTCTGCCCGCCACCCGCGAGCGCCGCGAGGGCGATGTTGCCGCCGTTGGAGTTGAGCGTCACCGGCCCGGTGGACAGGGTGGTCGCCCCGAAGCTCAGGCCGTCATAGCCGCTGAAGGTCAGACCGTCGAGTTGCACGCTCCCGGCCAGGCTGGTCGCGGTATCGCCGTTGCCAAGGGTCACGTCACCGTCGAAGCGCAGGTGACTGCCGACCCCCGCGGCCACCAGTCCGGAATTTCCGCCCAGGAGGCCCTTGAACCACACGAGCCCGGTGACGCCGTCGGCCACCGTCAGCGCGGCCCCGGTGCCGCTGCCCAGATTGGCAATGTCGCCAGTCAGGATCAGGGTCCCAGTCCCGACCTCCGCCGCCAGCGTCAGGTTCTGCCCGCCGCCAATCAGCGAGCCGAGCACGATATTGCTGCCGTTGGAGTTGAGGGTCACAGGCCCGCCGGACAGGGTGGTCGCCCCGAAGGTCAGGCCGTCATAGCCGCTGAAGGTCAGACCGTCGAGTTGCACGCTCCCGGCCAGGTTGGTCGCGGTGTCCCCGTTGTCGAGCGTCACGTCACCGTCGAAGCGCAGTTGGCTGGTGTCGCCCAAGGCGACCAAGCCGGCGTTGCCCCCAACGAGGCCCTTGAACCACGTAAGGCCCGTGACACCATCGGCTACCGTCAGCGCGGCCCCGTTGCCGCTGCCCAGGTTGCCGACATCGCCGGTCACGGTCGTAGTCCCGGCCCCGATCCCCGCCGCCAGCGTCAGGTTTTGCCGGCCACCGGCGAGCGAAACGAGCGCGATGTTGCCGGCGTTGGAGTTGAGCGTCACCGGCCCGCCGGACAGGCTGGTCGCCGCGAAGCTCAGACCGTCATAGCCGCTGAAGCTCAGGCCATCGAGCTGCACGGCCCCAGGCAGGCTGGTCGCGGTGTCGCCATTGCCCAGAGTCACATCACCGTCGAAGCGCAGTTGGCTGGTGGCCGCCGCGGCCACGAGTCCGGAATTGCCGCCCAGGAGCCCTTTGAACCACACGAGCCCGGTGACGCCGTCGGCCACCGTCAGCGCGGCCCCGCTGCCGCTACCCAGGTTACTGACGTCGCCGGCCACCGTCGTGGTCCCGGCCGCGACCCCCGCCGCCAGCGTTAAGTTCTGGCCGCCGCCGGCGAGCGACCCGAGCGCGATGTTGCCGCCGTTGGAGTTGAGTGTCACCGGCCCGCCGGACAGCGTCGTCGCCCCGAAGCTCAGGCCGTCATAGCCGCTGAACGTCAGGCCGTCGAGTTGCACGGCTCCGGGCAGGCTGGTCGCGGTGTCGCCCTTGACCAAGGTCACGTCGCCGTCGAAGCGCAGTTGGCTGGTCGCGGCCATGGCGACCAGTCCGGAGTTCCCGCCCAGGGAACCTTTGAACCAGACCAGACCGGTCACCCCGTTGGCCACCGTCAGCGCGGCCCCGGCGCCACTGCCCAGGTTGCCGGCGTTGCCGGTCACCGTCGTGGTCCCGGCCCCGATCCCCGCCGCCAGCGTCAGATTCTGACCGCCGCCGAGCAGCGACCCGAGCACGCTATTGCCGCCGTTGGAATTGAGGGTCACAGGCCCGCCGGACAGCGTGGTCGCCCCGAAGCTCAGGCCGTCATAGCCACTGAAGGTCAGACCGTCGAGCTGCACGGCTCCGGTCAGGCTGGTCGCCGTGTCGCCGTTGCCGAGCGTCACGTCACCATCGAAGCGCAGTTGGCTGCCGGCCCCCGCGGCCACCAGTCCGGAATTGCCGCCCAGGAGGCCCTTGAACCACGTCAGGCCGGTGACGCCATCGGCCACCGTCAGCGCGGCCCCGGTGCCGCTGCCCAGGTTGCCAACGTCACCGGTCACCGTCGTGGTCCCAACCCCGACCCCCGCCGCCAGCGTCAGGTTCTGGCCGCCACCGGCGAGGGATACGAGGGCAATGGCGCTGCCGTTGGAGTCGAGCGTCACCGGCCCGCCGGACAGGGTGGTCGGCCCGAAGCTCAGACCGTCATAGCCGCTGAAGGTCAGACCATCCAACTGGACTGTCCCAAGCAAACTGGTCGCCGTATCGCCGTTGCCGAGCGTCACGTCACCGTCGAAGCGCAGTTGACTGGTCGCCGCGGCCACCAGTCCGGAATTTGCGCCCAGGAGGCCCTTGAACCACACGAGCCCGGTAACGCCGTCGGCCACCGTCAGTGCGGCCCCGCTGCCGCTGCCCAGATTGGCGATGTCGCCCGTCAGGATCAGGGTCCCAGCCCCGACCCCCGCCGCCAGCGTCAGGTTCTGGCCGCCGCCGATCAGTGAGCCGAACGCGATGTCACCGCCGTTGGAGTCGAGGGTCACAGGCCCGCCGGACAGGGTGGTCGCGCCGAAGGTCAGGCCGTCATAGCCGCTGAAGGTCAGACCGTCGAGCTGCACGGCCCCAAGCAAACTGGTTGCGGTGTCGCCGTTGCCGAGCGTCACATCGCCGTCGAAGCGCAGTTGGCTGGTCGCCGCCGCCACCAGTCCGGAATTGCCGCCCACGAGGCCCTTGAACCACGCAAGGCCGGTCACGCCATCGGCCACCGTCAGCGCGGCCCCGGTACCGCTGCCCAGGTTGCTGACATCCCCGGTCAGGGTCGTGGTCCCAACCGCGATCCCCGCCGCCAGCGTCAGGTTCTGCCCGCCACCGGCGAGCGACGCGAGCTCGATGTTGCCGCCGTTGGAGTTGAGCGTCACCGGCCCAGTGGACAGGCTGGTCGCACCGAAGCTCAAGCCGTCATAGCCGCTGAAGGTGAGACCGTCGAGTTGGACGGCCCCAGGCAGGCTGGTCGCGGTGTCGCCGTTGCCCAGCGTCACGTCGCTGTCGAAGCGCAGTCGGCTGGTGGCCCCCGCCGCGACCAGTCCGGAGTTGCCGCCCAGGAGCCCGTTGAACCACGTCAGGCCGGTGACACCGTTGGCCACCGTCAGCGCCGCCCCGGTGCCGCTGCCCAGGTTGCCGACAGTGCCGGCCACCGTCGTGGTCCCGGCCCCGATCCCCGCCGCCAGCGTCAGATTCTGGCCGCCGCCGACGAGCGAGGCGAGCGCAATGTTGCCGCCGTTGGAATTGAGTGTCACCGGCCCAGTGGACAGGGTGGTCGCCCCGAAGCTCAGGCCGTCATAGCCGCTGAAGGTCAGACCGTCGAGCTGCACGCTCCCGGCCAGGCTGGTCGCGGTATCGCCGTTGCCGAGTGTCACGTCGCCGTCGAAACGCAATTTGCTGCTGGCCCCGGCGGCCACCAGTCCGGAATTCGCGCCCAAAAGGCCCTTGAACCACACCAGACCGGCAACGCCGTCGGCCACCGTCAGCGCGGCCCCGGTGCCGCTGCCCAGGTTGCCGATGTCACCGCCCGGGGTCGTAGTCCCGGCCCCGATCCCCGCCGCCAGCGTCAGGTTCTGACCACCGCCGATGAGCGACCCGAGTG
>Ga0247838_1002141_pt1 | contig 26086 bp, 9 predicted proteins | sample LaCruzMarch2015__5_FD_189097 | JGI IMG/M metagenome (GOLD analysis project Ga0247838, IMG submission 189097) | Freshwater microbial communities from meromictic Lake La Cruz, Castile-La Mancha, Spain - LaCruzMarch2015_15m | ecosystem: Environmental > Aquatic > Freshwater > Lake | place: Spain... | reverse complement strand
TGGCCCTTAGTCTTCGAAGAATATAGTCGTACTCGAAAAGCGGACGGCGATGCTTTGCAAGATTTATCTTTGGATAACTACTACGTTATGCGGGATTTTGTTGGTGATCCTGCCTTCATTTTACGAAAAAAAATAGAGGCTAAATTTAGTGAACTGTATCCAAAACATTGGATGCCGTTGTACTCACAGGTTACTTTTAGCAATATCAAATACAGCGAAGCTTATCAACAAGGGAACATTCAAAATGCCATAATGGATGAGATTATGGCCATTCCTGAAATTGAAGAAAATTGGGATAGCCCAAAAACGATGGAATTATTATTAGAAAAAAGTGCCCACTTCAATTTTAATGTATGAGAATATTCGTTTTGATTGTGCTTATTTTTCCACTACTAGCCAATGCACAAGGCGGGTTTAAAAAGGGTGTGAAAGGAAATGATTACATCATTGTAACCAATGACGGCATCCAATTTAACTTCGGTGCTAGCTACCAACTTACCAAAAGTGAAAGTCCAACCTTCGAGCTTACCGACAACAACGGAATACGAGGCTTGTATAATGTTGACCCCGCTGGAAAAATTGGATTTTTTGCTGAAGTAGGCATGGTGAATTTCCCTGCATGGAAAGGCCTGGTTCCCATTAAATTTCTTAAAAAATCGAGGTTATTAGACTATATGGACTGGGGCATCGGTTACAAGCAATACAGGGGAAGCGAGACGACCAACCTTGATTATACTAACGCATTGGGCGAAGTTACATCAAGCACGCAGAGCAGTGGAGATTTTTCCAATGGATTTCTTTACGGTCGGTTTTCAGCACACACTTTACTCTACTTTGGCAAGAAAAAAATAGAAAATGCGAGAAAATATTTTGTTGATAACGCCATCGGGTTTAACGTTGATTATAATCTTTTACGCAGTGAAGAGCAATACAACAACGGTATTAATTTAGAGGACTTCAAATTCCACAGCAAACTGCAGGTTCAATTTCATTATTCCATTGGTGTTGGAATTCGTTTTAATCGCGCTTGGATGATGGTGCCTGGAATAACGCTCCCAATTATTGGCATTCGGGATTACAACGGCATAAACGGTAGAATGAATTGGTTCTCGTCTACTTATTGGCCTATACATGCCCAAATAAAATTTATTAAGTTGTTTGAAAGACCTCCTAAATGCGGGGCTTTTGGCGACCCAAGTGATCAACAAAAAGAGAAAGGTTATCGGATGAATAACTAAACTAATCGGCCAAAAAATTCTTTTCGATAAATTTAGGTGCTTTTTTTCTAAAGCGTTTCACTACATCGTCTCGATTTGAAATATTGCCGACTTTAAATGTATTGGCATAAACGCGCTTTCCATTTCTGAATACCCCAAATTCAAAAGTAACAGAGGTTATTTCATCTTTGTATAAATGATAAATACTAGCCTGTTTCAAGCTTTGTTCCAACGGCATTTCTGCTTTAGAACCCTTAAACTTTCTATCATATCCTTTTACATTAATCAAAACATACGTGTTAATTCCCTTAGCTTTCAATGCATTTGTAATCGTATCCGTTGCCAAAATTAATGGATCCGCACCTTGTTTCAGGACATTAACTGATGGAATAGCCTTGATTCCGACTGAATTAAATAATTCGGTTACATTCACTTCTATGGCAAACCGATCTTCCTGTTTATCAAATTGTCCGATGATTAAGGCATTACTTAACTTGATGCCTTGCGCTGGCAAGGTTAACAAGGTCATATAAAAACAGCCGAAAAGAATATATTTTTTCATTTAATTTGCTTAAAAAACTTCATTTGCAATCGCTTTAACAGACGAAGAATTAGACATGGTGTAATAATGAATACACGGCACCTTATTTTTCTTTAATTCCATCGACTGATGAATTCCCCATTCAATTCCCAATTTCTCAACAGCTTTATTGTCCTTACATTTGAGTAATTCCGTCGATAGCTCAATGGGATAGTCAATGTGAAAGAATTTTGGTAAAAAAGATATGTGATTTAGCGTTTTTATTGGTTTAATTCCCGGAATAATGGGAATCATGATACCCACATCACGGCAAGCCTTTACAAAAGAAAAATATTTATTATTATCAAAAAATAGTTGCGTAACAATGTATTCAGCACCTGCATCCACTTTATTCTTTAAATGAATCAAGTCAGTTTCTAGGTTCATCGCTTCGAAATGTTTTTCTGGATAAGCCGCCGCACCGATACAAAAATTGGTAGGTTCCAGTTGCACGTCGTCCATAATATAATTTCCTCGATTCATTTCGGAAATTTGCTCAACTAACTGAACTGCATATTGATGCCCATCGACATGTGGGCGAAAATTAGCTTCCGTTTTATACGCATCGCCGCGTAAAGCAAGTACATTATCGATTCCCAAGAACTGCAAATCAATGAGGGCGTTTTCTGTTTCTTCTTTGCCAAATCCTCCACAAATTAAGTGTGGAACAGCATCTACATTGTATTTATTCATGATAGCAGCACAAATACCTACCGTTCCTGGACGTTTACGAATGGCTATTTTTTCCAAAAGGCCATTTTCTCGCTCTTTATAAATAAATTCCTCTCTATGATACGTAACGTTCACAAACTTAGGTTGAAACTCCATCAAAGGATCTATTCCATCATAAATAGATTGAATGCTTTTTCCTTTTAAAGGAGGCAAAATCTCGAAAGAGAATATGGTGTCCTTCGCTTCTTTAATGTGATCTGTTACTTTCATGTGAATTATAGAAGAACAAAGGTAACCCTTTTCCTTTTTATTTAAGTATCAAAAAGTTTATTATAAATGAAACTTCTTCTAGCGACTCGTTTCCTCTATAGCCTCTAAAATAAGATGGCCCGCTTTCCGTATTTCAACTTCAGTAATAATCAAAGGAGGCGATAAGCGAAAAGATGCTGGATGCGAAAGAAACCAAAAAGTAATTAATCCTTTTTCTAAGCAAGATTTCACCACTTTTTCAACTCGATCAGGAGATACCATGTCAAAGGCAAACATTAATCCAATACGACGAAAAGCAATTATATCTTTATGCGCACTAATAATATCCGCTAATAATTGTCCTAATCGCTCGACTTCGTTCAAATCTACCTCATTGATTAACACCTCCATGCAAGCACTTGCAGCAGCTGAAATTACTGGGTGACCTCCGAAAGTCGTAATATGGCCTAACATCGGTTGATGCGAAAAATGGCTCAATAATTCTCTCGAACTGATCAAGGCTCCAATTGGCATTCCACCACCGAGTGCCTTCCCCAAAGTTAATAGATCAGGAACGACTTGAAAATGTTCAAAAGCAAACATTTTTCCCGTTCTCCCCAAACCACATTGTATTTCATCAAAAACCAAAAGAGCCCCAACATCAGTACATCTTTTTCTCAATGCTCTCATAAACGATTCATTCGGAATCCTAACACCCGCATCCCCCTGAACGGTTTCTAAAAACACGCCCGCCGTATACTTGGTAATTTGATTTAATTGTTCCTCATCATTTAAATCAATGAATTTTATCCCAGGCAATAATGGACGATACGCTTGCTTTTTAAGTTCATTAGAAGAAATACTTAAGGAACCATTTGTACTCCCATGATAAGCCCCTTTAAATGCAATTATTTCTGTTCTATTGGTAACTCGTTTTACTAATTTTATAGCTGCTTCATTCGCTTCGGTTCCCGAATTAACAGGATATACCGCATCTAATGTCGATGGCAACACAGCTATCAATTTTTCGATTAATTCATTTTGGGGAGCTTGAATAAATTCGCCATACACCATCACATGCAAATACTTATCGATTTGATTTTTAAGCGCCTCAGTAACTTTAGGGTGACAATGGCCGATAGAATTGACAGCTACTCCAGCAATCATATCCATATATTCTTTGTCATTAACATCATAAATATAAACACCCCTTGCATTTTTCACCTCAATTAAAAAAGGAAATGGAGTTGTTTGACTTAAATGCCGAAGGAAGAATTTTTCAGACTGATTCATGGAACAAAAGTAAAATGTTTTATGGTTGATTCAATAAAAAAATCCCGATAAGAATTTCTCTTATCGGGATTTAATACTTGTGTATTCTTTTTTTCTAAGGAATACTTATCGGATACTTTGTTTGATGACTTCCGTTGTTTTATCACCATTGGTTATACTGATATAGTAAATACCTGGTGCTAATTGTAAGTCTTGAACACTGAATAAATTGATTCCTGCTTTTACATCAACTGCGCGATGTAAGATAGAACTTCCTTTCGTGTCCATGATATTCAATACAGAGCTTCCTACTAATTCCTTGTTGTTTAACACTACTTGGAACGCACCCGTTGTTGGATTTGGATACGTTGAGAAGTAGCCTTTTGAGCTTCCTGAACAATTTACATTGATCACATCGTACACCTTACTTGCTCCGTCGATATCATATTGTGATAAACGGTAGTAATTATTACCCTCTAAAGCCATCTCGTCGCTGTATGTGTACGTTAACAACTGCGTGCTATTGCCTGCCGCTGCTTGCGTATTAATCACACTCCAAACTTCACCATCGCGTGACTTCTCTAATTCGAAGCTTAAGCTATTGTGCTCAGAAGCCGTTTGCCATGTTAAATCTACTTGCTCACTCGCACACGTTCCACTGAAGCTCAACAACTCTACCGGTAAAGCCTGATTGTTTGACGTTCCGATATTGAACCAGCTAAAGCCTTGCATATTCGTACTTGTGATTGCAAATGCAACTGGACTTGTTCCACCAGCAATTGGTGTATGAACTCCAGCTCCTTGCCACTGTACGTGGTGATTTTGAGCGGTGTTTGATCCCGAAGCTTTTATTATTCGAGTAATCATTGGCGTTACCATTCCATTCAAGTTGTTCGCATAAAGCGTCATACTGTATGGAGCCGATGTGATCGATGAAGTATAATTACTTGCTGTTGGATCCACATTCCAATAACCATCTGCTGAATAATTCTGTACCAACTGATTATCTTGCGTTGTTAATGGTAAACCATTGTACAATGGAATATTCGCAGGCGTTAATGGAGCTCCTAGCTTATACCAAACTGTTAGGTATTGGTTCACACCTGGCGTACTTGAAAAGTCCACCTGAGCATATCGGTTATAAGCAGCCGTTCCTACTGGGAACAAACCTGCATTACCTGTTGTTGCTCCATTGATGAAATAACGTCTAAATGGACCTACAATGTTTCCACTTGTCCAAGACAATGATCCTGGTACCGCACTGCTATTTCCTAAGGTAAGTATACTATTAGTAGAAGTAAAGATATTTCCTAAAGTCATATCTAATACTCCGGTAACAGTTACTGGCATACTCACAGTAAGCGACTGACCACCACTCTTATTAACCGTTAGGTTATTCAAAGAAGTTGTTCCTGAACCACTTATCGTTGAAGAAAGCCCACCTGTGAAGTTGATCGTTCCTGTTGAGGCATTGATCGTTCCATGATTGGTTAAGTTACCTACCAAGTTGATGATGTCATTGGTTAAATTAAGGGACATACCCGTATTTAAGTATACATCCTCCGCGTTACTTGTTATACTTAAGGTTGGCATATTATTTCCAATACACATTCCACCAACAGCATTTGAAATCGTAAACACTTCCGTATTAGATGCCGGTTGACCTGAAGTCATTCTGACGTAATGTCCAGCAGCTTGTTTCATGTACCAGTTATTTGATGTTGACCAGTCACTTGTTGCAAGACCATTCCACAATACATCACCTGCACCAATTAAGACACCAAGAGAAGCCGCATTCGGCTGATTAAAGGTAACGATCATGTTATCCGTTGATGTACAATTACCCGCATTAGTCACTGTCCATGTAAGGGTATATGTTCCACCGTATGAACCTTGGAAATCCGTTACGTTAGCACCTGGTGCAGTAACTAGACCTGGCAACGCTGCTCCCGCTCCTTGTGTGATCGTCCATGCTCCCGTTTCACCGTTCGCTAATGCCGCGGCTGATAGTTGAGCGATATCTTTTCCACATGTAATATCTGAAGTGACATCAGCCCCTGCGTTAGCAGCTACAGCAGCCGCTAAAGTTACGGTTACAGGTGTTACCGCTGAAGCACAACCGGTACCTGTCCAAGTAAGGGTGATTTGACCATTACCATTTCGAACACCAGCTGTAGTTGTTGCATTCGTTACACCAGCGCCACCGAAATAAGAGGAGCCACCGCCACCACCAACGCCACCACCGCAATTAGCACCACCGCCACCGCCGTAGTATCCACCGCCGCCACCGCCGCCCCAACCAGTGCTGTATGAGCCACAACCTGACATACCATTTCCACCATTTCCACCTAAACCAAGTGAACCAGAAGTTCCATTACCACAACATCCTGATGAGGTACCACCTGCTCCCTGAGTTCCTCCAGTACCTGAACTCCATCCTCCGTTACTTTGCGTACTAGTTCCACCAGTAGTTCCACCACCAGCTGCACCATTACTACCTGTAAATCCTTGGGATGAGAATCCACCACCACCACCACCAGCAGCAACAATAACTCGGTTATTTAATCCATTACCTCCTACTCGTATGTCAGAAGCACCACCACCACCTATTCCATTTCCTCCAGAGTTTCCTCCACCATTCCATCCACCAGTACTTGTAGTAGGTTGTTGACCAACATAAATATTTATTGTTTGACCCGCTGTAAGCGCTAAAATTCCTTGAACACGTCCACCTAAACCACCAGCATACGCAGTAACACCACCCTGAGCACCATTCACATCAAAAGTATAGTTCCCAGTTACAGGAGCTGTGAATGTTTGTACTGCACCTGTATAGTTAAACGTTTGAGAACCTGAGTTAGGACTTGTCGACTGAACGTAATAAGTAGTGGTTGCATTAATCGATGGCGTAGTAAATGCAGCCGTTGTACCCAACTGACCTGTACCGTTTGCATTAGACCACCAAGTATAACCACTTGGGCTTCCAGCAGCCGTTAAAGTTGTTGTTATTGCGGCACCTGAACAAAAAGCAGTTGTACCACTTACCGTAGGTGCTTGAATTGCATTTACTGTTACGGGAACAGCTACAATACCTGAAACACAAGGAGCAGCTAAGGATGTAATTACAACAGATCCCATTCCAGTTTGAACACCTTGTGTTGCCACAGGGTTAGTTCCACCGTTGAAAGATCCACCTCCACCGCCTTCCCAGTTTCCACCGTGATTTGGTGCAGATCCACCGGAGTAACCTCCACCAGGTCCACCACCTGTATTGCTACCGTGGGTTCCACCACCACCACCGAATCCACCTTCGCGATTGTTATATCCAGATGTTCCACCTAAAGCGGCACCGGTTCTAAAACCGTAACCTCTTTGTGATCCCCAAGAGCCTCCTGAAGCACCATCCGTTAAGAATCCACCTGCACCACCTGTTCCACTTCCACAAGATGAAGCATCCGCTCCACCATTACCATTCGTTCCACCAGCTTGACATCCTTCACCAGCACCTCCGTTTGTAGTAATTAAACCTGGGTAACCAGCTTGCGGACTTGCACCACCACCACCACCGGCAACGATTAAAGCCGTTGATGTGGTATGCGTTGCATTACCTGTCGCAACGAATGAACCACCACCACCACCAGTTGCCTGACCATCTGCAGCACCTAGACCTTGTTGACCAACAACGATGAATAATTTTTGACCAGCAGTCAAGGCAAAGTCACCTTGAACACTTGCACCCAATCCACCATTTCCACCACCGCCACCTTGAGCACCTTTGGTTAATATTCTATAGTTTCCAGAAGTAGGCACTATCCATTCCTGGATTCCTTGCGTTGCTATTGTAACGGTATTCGCTAAACTTGTTCCTGCATAAGCAGAATTTATAGCTCCTTGAGTTGGTCCCGTTCTTCCCGTTGCTGATGCATTGGTAAACGTATAAACCGCACCAGCGTTTCCACCTGCACTCGTTGTAATATAATAAGTCGTATTAGATGCTAAAACAGGCGTTGTAAACGAAGCGCCAGTTCCTAATGCTCCTGTACCGTTAGCATTTGAATACCAAGTAATTGTGTTTCCACCACCACCTGATGCAGTTACAGTTGCTGTTTGACCACATGTTACCGCAGCTGCACTTGCTGTAGGATTCGTCAATGCATTAACTGTTACAGTTGCTGCAACTAATCCTGTTGCACATGCACCTGCTGGGCCTGCATTCACATAATAAGTTGTTGTTGCGGTAAGTTGAGGACTTGTCCAACTTGCACCGGATCCAACAGTCGTTGTTCCTTGCGCATTGCTGTACCAAGTCACCGTTGGTGAATTAGTAGAAGCCGTTAAGGTTACTGTCTGACCACAGTTTATTGTTTGATTGGTTACCGTTGGCGTAGTTACAGCATTTACTGTTACGATTACAGGAACCGTTGCAGAAACACATGGAGAACTTAACACCGTAATGATTACTTGACCATGACCCATGCGAACACCACCAACATTTATTGGGCTTGTTCCTCCGTTGAAGGAACCACCACCACCACCTGATCCATTCGTTCCATTATGGTAACCGCCAGCACCACCGGAATATCCGCCACCACCTCCACCACCTCCGGTGTTTCCGTGTGTTCCACCACCACCACCAAAACCACCTACACAAGCCGCTTGACTTGAATGATTTCCTCCAGTACCGCCGCTTATGAATGATTGACCTCCTGTTCCGTAAGAACCATTACCCCCGTTGGAGTTTAATCCACCACCACCTGCTGCACCAGAATTGTTACATCCATTTCCACCAGCTCCAGCTGTTCCACCAGTTGTACATCCTGTTGCTTGACCATTATTTCCAACCACTGAATGCGCATTATATAATTGAGATCCTCCATCATATTGGCCACCACCACCACCGGCAACAACCAAAGGAACGTTAGCCGAAGTAGTCACAAATGAACCACCTCCACCAGAGCCACTACTATAGTATCCACCAGCTTGACCGACTAATATTTTGATTTGTTGTCCAGCTGTTAATTGGAAGGTGCCTTTTATCTGTGATCCTCTACCGTATTGATTTGCTCCACCACCTTGTGCTCCAAAAGCCTCAATAGTGTAAGCACCTGTTGCAGGAACCGTCCATAATTGAATTCCATTAGTAGTAGTTACTAAACCATTCAAGTTAGTACTTGAATACGCAGCATTCAATTGGTTTTGAGTTGGACCATTCATTCCCGTTGCACCAGCATTGGTAAATGTATAAGTTGTTCCTCCGGCTTGACCTGAAGCCGAAGCAACATAATAAGTTGTATTAGCAGTTAAAGAAGGCGAAACAAAAGGAGAGCCTGAACCTACATAAGCAGTTCCTGCTTGATTGCTATACCATTGGTAACCGTTTCCTCCACCTCCTGTTGCGGTTAATGATGCCGTTGCACCACATGCCACTACTGCATTAGAAGCAGTTGGAGCAGCTGGTAAATTAACTGATATATTAGTTGCTACAACAGGACTTGAACAACCAAGGCCGCTCCAAGAAATAGTTAACAAACCGTTTCCTGCTTTATATGATTGTGTATGAACAACATTAGTTGCTGTACCTGCTGCATAACTACTGCCACCACCGCCGCCACCGTAAGATGCAGCACCACCACCATAGTAGCCACCACCGCCACCACCGCCGTAGGAAGAATAAGTATTTCCACCTATTCCTAAAGAACCAGCTTGACCACTACCACCGAGGTTAGTTCCACCAGCTGCTTGTGTACCTCCATTTCCAACATAACTAGATTGAGATTGACATTGATAACCAGCTACACCAGTTGTTCCACCTCCACCGCCGCCATTATTCGTTCCCGCACCACCGCAATTATAACCACCGCCGCCACCACCTCCGGCAACAAGTTTTCTATCTGAAAGAGTTGTTCCACCGATACGGATATCAGTAGCACCGCCACCGCCGCCACCATATGTATTACCATTTCCACCACCATTATAACCACCGGCAGTTGAAGAAGTACGATTCCCCACATAAATATTTAATACTTGACCAGCGGAAACAGGATAAATCGCTTGTAAACGACCTCCATTTCCACCATAACCATAATAACCATTAGATCCTTGAGCACCTTGAAGATCCACAGTAATTGATGCAACACCAGCTGGAACTGTCCAAGTTTGCATACCACCTGTATAGTTAAATGTTACAGAACCTTGATTTAATGTTGCTTGAACTGCATATACTGCTGTGTTAGCTGTTAATGAAGGAGTTGTATACGTACCACCCGTTCCTAATAAAGTTCCGTTAGCCGCCGCATCATACCAAGCTGTGTTTGCACCAGTAGAAGAGGTTAAGGTCGTTGTGTTTCCACAAGTAACTGTTGTATTTCCTGTAATTACTGGCTGAGCTACATTTGAACTCACTGTTACGGTTGAAGCAGCTAAATTCGATAGACATTGTGCGGCTGCAGCACCTGGACCAACAAAATTGGTGATCGTTGCCGTAAAAGTACCACAACAACCATCATGAGACCTTCCGTAGAAGGCAAAAGTTTGGCCTGCTACAACGTTTACACTTGTGGCACCTGAGCCACTTGAAGCTGTAATCGGATAGTCAGTTGCGTTAATTCGATAACCGAAAGTATCGTATCCTGAATCTTGATGCGAAACGTTCCAGTTAAAACTAATTGTTCCACTCGTAGCCACTGCGATTGTATATAAGGTATAAGAATTTGCTCCAGTTCCATTGGGACCAGTGAGCTGAATAGAATTTGGTGCACCACCTGCATTAACACTACCGTTTCCACCGTTTAAATGAGACAGAGCCCAGTTTGCAGGAGCATAGGCTGCGGTAAATGTTGAAACATTACCACCACCGCCACCACCACCAGATTGCAATCCTACATAATAGGTTGTATTCGCAGTTAAAGCAGGGGTTGTATAAGATGCCCCTGTACCTACTTGACCTGTACCATTTGCATTGGTAAACCATGTATAGGTTCCACCGCCACCACCACTAGCTGTCAATGTTGCCGTTTGACCACATGATATTGTAGTAGAAGTAACACTTGGAGCCGCAGCTGAAGAGACCGTAACAGTAGATGTTGCACAACTTGAACTCCACAAGCCAGCATTAAAATTTCTTGCATAGTACGTTGTTGTTGCACCTGGAGAAACACTGATTGGATTTCCAGTTGCAATTTGTCCAGAAGTATTACAACCTGATGTAAACCAATAAACTGTACCAACTGCTCCATTTGCTGTAAGCGTGGAGCTTCCTCCAGGACAAATTGTTGCAGAAGTCGAAGTGATTGAAGAGGGAGTTGGTGGTGGTCCGGTGGTATAATTCACTGTTACACGCGCAAAAGATCCATATAGGGAATTGTTATACTGATATAAACCAAAACAACTTGGCGGATTTATTATTCTAAACTGATTTTGGCCATTGGCCACAAAATTACCCGGATTTAAGTTTAGGGTAAAGATACCGTTATTGGTCCCTGAACAGTTACAATGGTTGTTCGTGTTGAAACTTGGCGCGGCAACGTTGTTAAACGTAGTGGTTCTAGTACCACCTGCACATTCCACACCAACGCTTAGTTGCAATACAACACTTGTGACTGTAGCTCCACCAGGCAAAGCTGCTGTGAAGTTAAAGCCAGTTGTTCCAGAACAGCCGTTATATACTGAACCACCCCCACAGTTAGACGTCATATTAAACAACATACCAGTGTTGTTTATGTCATACACCACAGATTGCGCAGTAATATTTTCAGCAGAAAATACAATAAACAGTAAAATGGCTAAAAAAGAAGTAAGAAATCTTGAGTATAATTTTTTCATAATTGAATATTTTTTTACGACATAAACTTACCCAAGAAAAATAATAATGTTTTACTATTTATACATAAATGCATTGTAAATGAAAATATTAAGGTATTGATCGAATATTTACATCATTTGTCTTACTCTTTAACTCAACATTTCTTTTCTGTTAGAGAATTATATTTCCTGAATTACTAAATGCTTTGTTCTTAATATTTTACATAAAAAAAATCCCGATAAGAATTTCTCTTATCGGGATTTAATACTTGTGTATTCTTTTTTTCTAAGGAATACTTATCGGATACTTTGTTTGATGACTTCCGTTGTTTTATCACCATTGGTTATACTGATATAGTAAATACCTGGTGCTAATTGTAAGTCTTGAACACTGAATAAATTGATTCCTGCTTTTACATCAACTGCGCGATGTAAGATAGAACTTCCTTTCGTGTCCATGATATTCAATACAGAGCTTCCTACTAATTCCTTGTTGTTTAACACTACTTGGAACGCACCCGTTGTTGGATTTGGATACGTTGAGAAGTAGCCTTTTGAGCTTCCTGAACAATTTACATTGATCACATCGTACACCTTACTTGCTCCGTCGATATCATATTGTGATAAACGGTAGTAATTATTACCCTCTAAAGCCATCTCGTCGCTGTATGTGTACGTTAACAACTGCGTGCTATTGCCTGCCGCTGCTTGCGTATTAATCACACTCCAAACTTCACCATCGCGTGACTTCTCTAATTCGAAGCTTAAGCTATTGTGCTCAGAAGCCGTTTGCCATGTTAAATCTACTTGCTCACTCGCACACGTTCCACTGAAGCTCAACAACTCTACCGGTAAAGCCTGATTGTTTGACGTTCCGATATTGAACCAGCTAAAGCCTTGCATATTCGTACTTGTGATTGCAAATGCAACTGGACTTGTTCCACCAGCAATTGGTGTATGAACTCCAGCTCCTTGCCACTGTACGTGGTGATTTTGAGCGGTGTTTGATCCCGAAGCTTTTATTATTCGAGTAATCATTGGCGTTACCATTCCATTCAAGTTGTTCGCATAAAGCGTCATACTGTATGGAGCCGATGTGATCGATGAAGTATAATTACTTGCTGTTGGATCCACATTCCAATAACCATCTGCTGAATAATTCTGTACCAACTGATTATCTTGCGTTGTTAATGGTAAACCATTGTACAATGGAATATTCGCAGGCGTTAATGGAGCTCCTAGCTTATACCAAACTGTTAGGTATTGGTTCACACCTGGCGTACTTGAAAAGTCCACCTGAGCATATCGGTTATAAGCAGCCGTTCCTACTGGGAACAAACCTGCATTACCTGTTGTTGCTCCATTGATGAAATAACGTCTAAATGGACCTACAATGTTTCCACTTGTCCAAGACAATGATCCTGGTACCGCACTGCTATTTCCTAAGGTAAGTATACTATTAGTAGAAGTAAAGATATTTCCTAAAGTCATATCTAATACTCCGGTAACAGTTACTGGCATACTCACAGTAAGCGACTGACCACCACTCTTATTAACCGTTAGGTTATTCAAAGAAGTTGTTCCTGAACCACTTATCGTTGAAGAAAGCCCACCTGTGAAGTTGATCGTTCCTGTTGAGGCATTGATCGTTCCATGATTGGTTAAGTTACCTACCAAGTTGATGATGTCATTGGTTAAATTAAGGGACATACCCGTATTTAAGTATACATCCTCCGCGTTACTTGTTATACTTAAGGTTGGCATATTATTTCCAATACACATTCCACCAACAGCATTTGAAATCGTAAACACTTCCGTATTAGATGCCGGTTGACCTGAAGTCATTCTGACGTAATGTCCAGCAGCTTGTTTCATGTACCAGTTATTTGATGTTGACCAGTCACTTGTTGCAAGACCATTCCACAATACATCACCTGCACCAATTAAGACACCAAGAGAAGCCGCATTCGGCTGATTAAAGGTAACGATCATGTTATCCGTTGATGTACAATTACCCGCATTAGTCACTGTCCATGTAAGGGTATATGTTCCACCGTATGAACCTTGGAAATCCGTTACGTTAGCACCTGGTGCAGTAACTAGACCTGGCAACGCTGCTCCCGCTCCTTGTGTGATCGTCCATGCTCCCGTTTCACCGTTCGCTAATGCCGCGGCTGATAGTTGAGCGATATCTTTTCCACATGTAATATCTGAAGTGACATCAGCCCCTGCGTTAGCAGCTACAGCAGCCGCTAAAGTTACGGTTACAGGTGTTACCGCTGAAGCACAACCGGTACCTGTCCAAGTAAGGGTGATTTGACCATTACCATTTCGAACACCAGCTGTAGTTGTTGCATTCGTTACACCAGCGCCACCGAAATAAGAGGAGCCACCGCCACCACCAACGCCACCACCGCAATTAGCACCACCGCCACCGCCGTAGTATCCACCGCCGCCACCGCCGCCCCAACCAGTGCTGTATGAGCCACAACCTGACATACCATTTCCACCATTTCCACCTAAACCAAGTGAACCAGAAGTTCCATTACCACAACATCCTGATGAGGTACCACCTGCTCCCTGAGTTCCTCCAGTACCTGAACTCCATCCTCCGTTACTTTGCGTACTAGTTCCACCAGTAGTTCCACCACCAGCTGCACCATTACTACCTGTAAATCCTTGGGATGAGAATCCACCACCACCACCACCAGCAGCAACAATAACTCGGTTATTTAATCCATTACCTCCTACTCGTATGTCAGAAGCACCACCACCACCTATTCCATTTCCTCCAGAGTTTCCTCCACCATTCCATCCACCAGTACTTGTAGTAGGTTGTTGACCAACATAAATATTTATTGTTTGACCCGCTGTAAGCGCTAAAATTCCTTGAACACGTCCACCTAAACCACCAGCATACGCAGTAACACCACCCTGAGCACCATTCACATCAAAAGTATAGTTCCCAGTTACAGGAGCTGTGAATGTTTGTACTGCACCTGTATAGTTAAACGTTTGAGAACCTGAGTTAGGACTTGTCGACTGAACGTAATAAGTAGTGGTTGCATTAATCGATGGCGTAGTAAATGCAGCCGTTGTACCCAACTGACCTGTACCGTTTGCATTAGACCACCAAGTATAACCACTTGGGCTTCCAGCAGCCGTTAAAGTTGTTGTTATTGCGGCACCTGAACAAAAAGCAGTTGTACCACTTACCGTAGGTGCTTGAATTGCATTTACTGTTACGGGAACAGCTACAATACCTGAAACACAAGGAGCAGCTAAGGATGTAATTACAACAGATCCCATTCCAGTTTGAACACCTTGTGTTGCCACAGGGTTAGTTCCACCGTTGAAAGATCCACCTCCACCGCCTTCCCAGTTTCCACCGTGATTTGGTGCAGATCCACCGGAGTAACCTCCACCAGGTCCACCACCTGTATTGCTACCGTGGGTTCCACCACCACCACCGAATCCACCTTCGCGATTGTTATATCCAGATGTTCCACCTAAAGCGGCACCGGTTCTAAAACCGTAACCTCTTTGTGATCCCCAAGAGCCTCCTGAAGCACCATCCGTTAAGAATCCACCTGCACCACCTGTTCCACTTCCACAAGATGAAGCATCCGCTCCACCATTACCATTCGTTCCACCAGCTTGACATCCTTCACCAGCACCTCCGTTTGTAGTAATTAAACCTGGGTAACCAGCTTGCGGACTTGCACCACCACCACCACCGGCAACGATTAAAGCCGTTGATGTGGTATGCGTTGCATTACCTGTCGCAACGAATGAACCACCACCACCACCAGTTGCCTGACCATCTGCAGCACCTAGACCTTGTTGACCAACAACGATGAATAATTTTTGACCAGCAGTCAAGGCAAAGTCACCTTGAACACTTGCACCCAATCCACCATTTCCACCACCGCCACCTTGAGCACCTTTGGTTAATATTCTATAGTTTCCAGAAGTAGGCACTATCCATTCCTGGATTCCTTGCGTTGCTATTGTAACGGTATTCGCTAAACTTGTTCCTGCATAAGCAGAATTTATAGCTCCTTGAGTTGGTCCCGTTCTTCCCGTTGCTGATGCATTGGTAAACGTATAAACCGCACCAGCGTTTCCACCTGCACTCGTTGTAATATAATAAGTCGTATTAGATGCTAAAACAGGCGTTGTAAACGAAGCGCCAGTTCCTAATGCTCCTGTACCGTTAGCATTTGAATACCAAGTAATTGTGTTTCCACCACCACCTGATGCAGTTACAGTTGCTGTTTGACCACATGTTACCGCAGCTGCACTTGCTGTAGGATTCGTCAATGCATTAACTGTTACAGTTGCTGCAACTAATCCTGTTGCACATGCACCTGCTGGGCCTGCATTCACATAATAAGTTGTTGTTGCGGTAAGTTGAGGACTTGTCCAACTTGCACCGGATCCAACAGTCGTTGTTCCTTGCGCATTGCTGTACCAAGTCACCGTTGGTGAATTAGTAGAAGCCGTTAAGGTTACTGTCTGACCACAGTTTATTGTTTGATTGGTTACCGTTGGCGTAGTTACAGCATTTACTGTTACGATTACAGGAACCGTTGCAGAAACACATGGAGAACTTAACACCGTAATGATTACTTGACCATGACCCATGCGAACACCACCAACATTTATTGGGCTTGTTCCTCCGTTGAAGGAACCACCACCACCACCTGATCCATTCGTTCCATTATGGTAACCGCCAGCACCACCGGAATATCCGCCACCACCTCCACCACCTCCGGTGTTTCCGTGTGTTCCACCACCACCACCAAAACCACCTACACAAGCCGCTTGACTTGAATGATTTCCTCCAGTACCGCCGCTTATGAATGATTGACCTCCTGTTCCGTAAGAACCATTACCCCCGTTGGAGTTTAATCCACCACCACCTGCTGCACCAGAATTGTTACATCCATTTCCACCAGCTCCAGCTGTTCCACCAGTTGTACATCCTGTTGCTTGACCATTATTTCCAACCACTGAATGCGCATTATATAATTGAGATCCTCCATCATATTGGCCACCACCACCACCGGCAACAACCAAAGGAACGTTAGCCGAAGTAGTCACAAATGAACCACCTCCACCAGAGCCACTACTATAGTATCCACCAGCTTGACCGACTAATATTTTGATTTGTTGTCCAGCTGTTAATTGGAAGGTGCCTTTTATCTGTGATCCTCTACCGTATTGATTTGCTCCACCACCTTGTGCTCCAAAAGCCTCAATAGTGTAAGCACCTGTTGCAGGAACCGTCCATAATTGAATTCCATTAGTAGTAGTTACTAAACCATTCAAGTTAGTACTTGAATACGCAGCATTCAATTGGTTTTGAGTTGGACCATTCATTCCCGTTGCACCAGCATTGGTAAATGTATAAGTTGTTCCTCCTGCTTGACCTGAGGCCGAAGCAACATAATAAGTTGTATTAGCAGTTAATGCAGGGGAAACAAAAGGAGAGCCTGAACCTACATAAGCAGTTCCTGCTTGATTGCTGTACCATTGGTACCCGTTTCCTCCACCACCTGTTGCCGTTAAAGATGCCGTTGCACCACATGCCACTACTGCATTAGAAGCAGTTGGAGCAGCGGGTAAATTAACTGTCACATTAATTGTTACAGGTTGGCTCGCGCAACCGATTGCATTCCATGAAATAGTAAGTAAACCGTTATTAGATTTAAAACCTTGGGTATGTGTGACTGCTGTTGCCGTGTTAATAGCATAGCTAGATCCACCACCACCACCACCACCACCATAACCAGATCCACCTCCATAATATCCACCACCACCAGAACCAGCATAATATCCTGATCCACCACCTTGTCCTAATGAACCTGCAGGACCTCCTTGGTTGGCACCTGCACCACCAGCAGACGGTGTTCCACCTTGACCACAATAAGTTGGGTTATATCCATTATTCGTTTTTCCTGCTTCACCAGTTGTTCCACCACCACGTCCACCATGGTCATTTGTCCAATTCCAATAATATCCAGCTCCACCACCACCTCCAGCAACAACTGAACGGTTAGCAACACCATTTCCTCCTACACGAATATCAGTAGCACCACCGCCACCACCAACACAACCACAAGCAAAAGGCGTACCTCCACCGTTCCATCCTCCAACATTAGTAGAACCTGCACCACCTACATTAATAAACAATGTCTGACCTGGTGTTACAGGAATAGTAGCTTGAGTTCTACCTCCTAAACCAGCGTTTCCGTATCCGGTTGCTGCACCTTGAGCTCCCTGAGCATCTACATTTATTGAATAAACTCCTCCAGGAACCGTCCAAGTTTGTTGTGAACCAGTATAGTTAAAAGTTTGAGTCCCTTGATTTAATGTTGCTTGAACGGCATATACCGCTGTGTTGGCTGTTAATGAAGGCGTTGTATACGTAGCACCCGTTCCTAATAAATTTCCATTAGCTGCTGCATTATACCATGCTGTGTTAGCACCAGTAGATGATGTTAATGTTGTTGTATTACCACAAGTAACGGTGGTATTTCCTGTAATTACTGGAGCAGCAACATTTGAATTTACAGTAACTGTTGCAGGAGTAAGGTTACTTTGACATAAGGGTTGTGCCGCTACAGTGGCTGAAATTTGAGTTAAGAAAGTTGTAGCGATACTTGTTGCTGCATTATCATCAATATATGAACCATTGTTTGATGCGTATAATAAATAATATAAACGAGTTGTTCCAGCTAGACCAGAGATATCGTGTTGAGTATTATCCGTATTTGTTGCCCATGTATGGGTTGCATTTGCATTAGTAGGGATAATTACCATCTGGTTTATCGATGGATCTCCTGCGTTGTACACTCTTTTCAACATTACTTTATAGGTTTGACAACCTACGGTAACGGATAAGGTCGTTCCGTTGTAAGTACCTGATCCATCTGCACCATTATTTCCTGAAATAGAAAATGTAGAAATGTTAGCTACATCGGCTGCAAGAACCCACATGTTAGTGAGTTTTTTGGTGAAATATTGCCCGCCAGCACCGAATGCGTTAGAATTGACAATACTACCATCAGAGTAGTTGATGTTACCTCCAAGGTTCGTACCTATATAGTTACCACCATCATACATATCATTTCCACCATCACCGATGTAAGTACTATTAGCACCATTCGGACCATCCATTGAGAAATTGTATCCATTACCAACTGATGAGCCAATAGCACCACCATTCGCATTTACTGCACTTAATATATTAGAGAGTGTATTATTATTACATCCTGCCTGACCTGAGGCAGTAGAAACATAGTAAGTAGTATTAGCTAACAGAACTGGCGTTGTAAAAGAAGCGCCTGTTCCCACCTGCTGTGTTCCTGCTTGATTTGAATACCAATAATAAGTACCTGTTCCATTAGCTGCCGTTAAGGTGGCTGTTTGTCCACAGTTGATGGTAACGTTATTAGTTGTAGGGGTTGTTGGTGGATTAACTGTTACAGTAACAGGAACCACCCCTGTTTGACAAGCACCCGCTCCGGCCGTAACATAATAAGTAGTTGTTGAAGCTAATTGCGGCGTCGTCCAAGATGCACCTGAACCCACTGTTGTTGTTCCTTGGGCGTTGGAATACCATGTAAACGTTGCAGAATTTGAAGAAGCTGTTAAGGTGGCTGTTTGCCCACAACTGATTGTTTGATTAGAAACGGTAGGCGCTGTTGTTGCAGCAACCGTTACCGTAGTACTAGCACATGCACTACTCCATAATCCGCCATTGTAATTTCTTGCATAGTAAGTCGTCGTTGAAGCTGGATTCACTGTTATTGGATTCCCAGTTGCTATTTGTCCAGAAGTATTACAACCTGAAGTAAACCAGTAAACTGTTCCTACCGGATTACCTGCCGTTAAAGTAACTGCCGCATTAGGACAGCTATTCGCAATAGATGGGGTTACCGAAGTTGGGTTAGCTGGAGGGCCAGTGGTGTAATTAACCGTTACACGTGCAAAAGACCCGTTTAAAGCATTGTTATACTGATATAAACCAAAGCAACTTGGCGGATTTATTATCCTAAACTGATTTTGGCCATTGGCCACAAAATTACCCGGATTTAAATTTAGAGTAAAAATACCGTTATTGGAACCCGAACAGTTACAATGATAATTCGTATTAAAACTTGGCGCGCCGACGTTGTTAAACGTAGTTGTCCTAGTTCCATTTTGACATTCCACACCAACGCTAAGTTGCAATACAACACTTGTTATTGTTGCACCACCTGGTAAAGACGCTGTGAAATTAAAGCCAGTAGTTCCAGAACAGCCGTTATAATACGAGCCGTTTCCGCAACTGCTACTCATATTAACAAGCATCCCTTGGTTGTTAATGTTATAGACAGCCGTTTGGGAATAAATTTTTTGAGCAGAAAATGCAATAAAAAGCAAAAGAGCTAAAATAGAAGGGAGAAATCTTGCATATACTTTTTTCATAATTAGATATTTTATACAAATTTACTTGTTTTGAAATATTATTGTTTCAAGATATATATTAATTAATAGTGAATTGATTGTTTCGTCGTTTTGAATGAATATTTACCTATAACACATCGAATATTTAATAAACTATACCAGCAATGTTTGCTGCATAATTTGTAAAAAAAAAACACTTATGCCATTCAAGTTTTTTCATTAAAAATTGAATTGAATTAGTTGGATAACTTTGGTTACCTGAAACACATTGAACCGAAACATAAGTTGCTCTAGCGAGATTAATTCACTAGAGCAACTAGAAGCAACATCCCCATTTGATGACTTAGGATAGCGGTGTCTTCCGACTGCTTGTTATATTATAAGACCACCAACTTTAACGTTTTTGGTGCTAATTGATCTTTAGCATAGTACCGAGCAAAATAAATACCTGTTCCGATAGAATTTAATTGAATCGAATTGGTTGGAAAGTTTTGGTGTTTTGACACAAGCTGTCCTGAAGCATTAACTAGCTCTAGCGAGATTAATTCACCAGTCCAACTAATTGTTATATCCCCATTCGATGGGTTCGGATAAGCGTGAATGGCAAAGTTAATCGCTTCAACTACGCCTGCATTTTGTTCAATAGTATCTTCGAAGATCTCATAAAAAGTAGCAAAGCTACAACCAGCGGAATCCGTAACAGAAACAGAATAAACACCTGCTGTTAAATTCGTGATGTCTTCCGATTGCTCATTGTTATCCCAATTGAACAAATAAGGAGCCGTACCACCTACCACGGTAATGTTGATACTTCCAGCATTTATAGAATCTACATCAATAGTTGTAGCAGAGATAGATAAAGCAGTAGGAGATAGAACAGAAGCTGTTTGCGTAAGTGAACAGCTCCCATTATTGTAAAAAATGGTAGCTGTATAAGAACCAAGTGGTAGGTTATTAATAACACTTCCACTCGCGCCATTGTCCCAAGTAACACTAGTAACTTCTGAAGGATTATTAAATACTAATTCAACTTGACCATTGTTATCGCCAAAACAAGAAACATTTACTTGCTGAGTAGTAAATATAGGTTCATGTACGTCGGCAATCACAAAAGATTGATTAACCAAACAACCATGGGCATCAAAAACATTTAAATCAAGATTTCCTGCACCTAATGAATCAAGGTCCAAGGCAGCGCTTCCATTTGACCAAAGGTATAAAAGTGGCAATTGTCCACCAGAGACAGAGGCACTCACTGAAACATCGTTTGAAGTACAGCCATCTATTAAAGATGTTGTTAAGTTCATCGGATTCGCATTTAAACTTGCCAATAAAAGGGCTGCCTGAGCGTCTAACCTACCCTCGCCTATTTTTCCAGCATAAAGCGGGTTTAGTGCATCAATGTTTTGCGAAGAATTTTTCAAAATCATTTCTATGTCCGAATTTGTAATACACTTATTAATTGACAACATCAGACCAACTGTTCCGGAAACATAGGCTGCAGCAAATGAAGTGCCCGAACTATTTAGGTACCAGGTTGATGCAGCAGAAATAGCAACATCATACCCCGGAGCAGAAAGATCAACTGCTAAATTATGTTGATGCGTAGAAGTAGGATCATTAATAATACGCTCATGATTATCTGTTGGTCCCACACTTGTTACGGCAAAAACGTTTGCATAAGCAGCGGGATAAACCAAAGCATCAGCACTCCCACATGTAGTTCCGTTCCCTGCTGCAGCAATGATGAATGTGCCGTTATTATAGGCTTCATTGATCGCATCTTGCGCTATTTGGCTATAAAAACATCCGGAGGTCCAGCTCACGTTTATCACATCAGCGCCTGCATACGAGGCGACCAATAGTTCATTGAAAGTCATTTTATATAAAGCCAATTTACTATCAAAACCAATTGATGACAAACCAACTCCATTATCCGTGTTTCCAGCAGCAATAATTGCAACAGCTGTTCCGTGCGTAGCGGTTGTTAGGTTAGTTGAATCGTAATAAACAATTTTACCTTGTAATTCCTCATGGTGTTGGTAATAATTTTGATCACTGACAGCAATTACCACACTATCACTTCCGTGAGTAAGATCCCAAGCACCTTGCGCATGAATTAAATCCAAGGCATAATTTGTTGCGAAAGCAAGTGTATAATCATCGGGCGCATATAGCACCTGATAATTGGGAGCATTTTCAACAAGACCAATAAATGGTAACTTACTTAATGAGTTGGAAACATCCACACTATTACCAAGAAAAGATACTTCATACACATTTTGTAAATTTTCTGATTTAGAGTTGGGCAACACTTGAATAAAACCAGTCATATTATTCACACTTATCAAATCATTCAAGTCCTCACTTGTAGAAAGTAAGCGACCGTCTGAATTAAAGTGTGGTAAGAATCCGGGATTGTCAAATCGCACCCATAATTTACTTTCTTGCGAAAAGGTAAAATTTGCTGTTAATGATAATGCTAAAAGACAAATAGCTTTTTTTAAAATTAGAGATTTCATAATGCCGTTTATTTGTTTGTTGTTTAGTTATTGTGCCTCAATGTTTGTGAGTTGAGACAGCGAGCTATACGGCAGTTACAAATAAGGGTTACAAAATCATTTCTTTAGTTCATAAGAAAATTATAGCGAATCGGCTGATTTGATATCTTTAATAATAAGTTGTAACGTAGAAACATCTCTGAAAACATTCACATCAAATGTACAGGCAAGTTCATACGCCAATCCAAAAGTAACAAGCGGTTCTTTTTTCGCTAAACCAAATCCGATGGCATCTAATTTAACTGGAATATTTTCCTGTTTCACTTTTAATTTTAAGTGCGCATCTTTCAAAACAGAGACCTGATCCGAGTACACCTCTTTTAGTATAAAAACCGGCTTCATATTCCCTGGACCGAAGGGTTCAAATTTACTTAGGATTCTATAAAATTTTGGAATAGTAACGAGCGATTCGTTGGGAAGATAAATTTCTGACAAGCTCAAATGAGCATCGATTAGCTGAATTGGATTTTTGTCTTTTTCAGTAATAGCCTCCCGTACAACGCGATCAAATATTTCAGTAAAAGCTGCGAGATTTTCTGGCAATAATGACAAGCCTGCCGCATGGGTATGCCCACCAAATTGCACTAACAAATCGCTGCATTTTATCAGGGCATCGTGCAAGTCAAAATCATTTACTGTTCGAGCAGAACCAGAGATGATCCCATTTGATTCCGTTAGCACAATGGTGGGTTTGAAATGCGTTTCGATAAGCCGCGAAGCGACAATCCCAACCACCCCTTTATGCCATTTTGGGTTAAAAACAACGGTAGAAGACTTTGAATTAAAATCAGCATCATCAGCAATTATTTTCAATGCCTCTTGCGTCATCTGTTTATCCAAGACCCTACGTTCCAAGTTATCTTGATTAATTTCATTCGCCAAACTTTGGATAAGCTCATCGTCATCTTCCACCATCAATTGCACGGCTGCCCTACCCGATCTTAATCTACCTGCTGCATTAATTCTAGGTGCTATTACAAAGACCAAATCAGTAAGTGTTAGTGGCCCTTTTTTATTTGCTAAATACAATAATTCCGAGAAAGCTTTTCGTGGCTTTTCATTCACCAATTTTAACCCAAGAAAAGCCATTGCTCTATTTTCATCCGTAATAGAGACGATATCTGCCGCAATACTTAATGCCAATAAGTCGAGGTGTTGGAACAATTCGTTAAGGTCCCAATTTTGATCATTAAACAAAGCCTGCATGAGTTTAAATCCAACGCCACAACCGGATAATTCTTTAAATGGATACTTGCAATCCTTTTGTTTAGGATCTAGGACAATGGCATTCGGCAAAACGGTTCCGGGCTCATGGTGATCACAAACAATAACATCAATCCCAAGATCTACTGCCAACTGAATTTGGCTCACAGCTTTGACACCACAATCCAAGGTTATTAGTAAATCGAATCCATTTTCTTTAGCAAACTCCACCCCTATTTTACTGAGGCCATACCCTTCTTTATACCTATCAGGAATATAGTAATCAATGTTGGCATGATGTTGTTTTAGAACCGTAAACATTAACGCTACCGCGGTCGTTCCATCGACATCGTAATCCCCATAAATCAAAATCTTCTGATTGTTTGAGATGGCGGTAACTAATCGTTTAACAGCGTCCCCCATGTTTTTCATTAACAAAGGTTCATGGAGATGCTCCACCTTCGGATTGAAGAACTTTTCCGCTTTTTGATAATCACTTATTCCTCTTTGAATAAGCAACGTTGCTATCCTATTATTTACCTTTAATTCATCTGCCATTTTTTTTACAAGCTCCATTGCTGGTTCAGGCTTGATTCCCCACACTTTATCCATATTCTGTTTCTTTTTATTATTAAAGTACAAATTATTATTCACCCAGAGAAATTATTTTTTTTGAATAGAAAAAAACTTTCTGACTGATCGCTTTCTTACCACAAAATCTTTTTGACATGATTTTAACTAAAAATACATGCCAAAAAGGAAACTATTTCATATTTTTTCGCTGGATTACATCCAGCGCTAAAAATAGTTAACCCCTTTGGGGTTATGTAATATTCTTTTGGTATAGTTAAGACCAGTTAATAAAAACTTTTATTGATTTCAACTATTTTACTAGACTTACCTTAAAATTAAAAAAAAATGTTTTAAGAAAAATTAATTACTAGATTTGTTTTAGTACTAACTTAAAAAATTTATCAATGAAAAAATTATTACTTGCCGTTTTGGTTGTTGGTTTTGCCATCAGCTCATGTTCGATTGAAAAAAGATTACATCAGAAAGGCTTTAACGTAGAATGGAATAAGAACATTGGTTCTTTGAAAAAAGATAAAAATCAAAAACAAGATTTTGTTTCTTCAGAATTAGAAGAAGAAATCGTTGTAGTAAGTCCTAAAACCATTAAGGCACCTTCCGTAAACAATAGCAACTCAATTTCGGTTGATGAGGTTACTTTAAATGAATCAAATGAAACTTCAGTATTAGTTGAGGAAACTACTAACAAGGAAGTTAATTCACAAGAAAGTGAGGCAATTAACACAACAAAAATAGAAAAAGTCAACAAGGCAATACGCGCTCCTAAAGCTTCTAGCTCAAAAGAAGTGGCTAGTGAGAAAAATATAATGGCTTCAACTAAGTTGGTTAAAAAAGCACTTAAAGATGAAGTTCCAACCATTTTGTTGTATGTCTTATGCTTTTTTATTCCTTTTTTAGCAGTTGGTTTAGCTACAGACTGGGATGTTACAGCTGTTGTAATCAACCTCCTATTATGTTGCTTATTCTTACTACCTGGAATAATACATGCTATTATTGTAGTTGGAAAGAACAGCTAAAATAAAGGGATTTCGGATTTAATTAATTAAGGGGCTTTTTTAAGCCCTTTTTTTTATGGCTTAATTTAAGGAAGTCCATTGCAATTTTAATTCGCCTAAAGTTTGAATGAGTGGCGTCAAGAAAGTTCCTGTTTTAGCAAGCGTGTATGGCTTTCTAATCCAAGCATCACCTTCCAATTGCATCACAAATAAGCGGTTAAAAAAATCAATATTAAGAGCGGCTCCCGCTTTTTTAATAAAATGCGTAGATGAATCAATTGAGCATCCGGAAGCTTTCTCAAACCCTTCGTTTACAACCAGAACAACGTACTGTGAAAACAAGACGACACCATCACACTGCAACTTTTTATTATGAGCAGACCAAGAATTCAAGAACAAACCTAACTCTGCATTGAACCATTCTTGTTCACTTTTATCCAATGGTCGATCAGCTAGGTAAAGCCAAATACGGCTTTCATTTGGGAAATT
>Ga0247838_1002139_pt1 | contig 26091 bp, 21 predicted proteins | sample LaCruzMarch2015__5_FD_189097 | JGI IMG/M metagenome (GOLD analysis project Ga0247838, IMG submission 189097) | Freshwater microbial communities from meromictic Lake La Cruz, Castile-La Mancha, Spain - LaCruzMarch2015_15m | ecosystem: Environmental > Aquatic > Freshwater > Lake | place: Spain... | reverse complement strand
CCGGGGCAATTCTGCCGATTCCGGCAAGCGCGTATCCATTGCCAGCGCCGCGGCCGATGAATTCACGGATGCAAACCACGAAGTTGCTACAGCAATTGGAAGCCCAAGCCGATGTGTCAGAATGGGGCCATTCCGCTGTTACCTTGCTCCGTACCCCTTGGAATGTTGGCGTCACGGATTACGTGCGCGCCATGGCGCGGCAGCACACAGCTTAAGTACCGATTGAAAAGGCAGTCACTATGGCGGTAAATCGAAAAGGCATTATTTTGGCAGGCGGCTCTGGAACGCGCTTATATCCAGTGACGCAGGCTATCTCCAAACAGCTCATGCCGGTCTACGATAAGCCGATGGTGTATTACCCCTTGGCCACATTCATGTTGGCAGGCATTCGGGATATTTTGCTGATTTCAACACCGCACGACACCCCCCGTTTTGCCGAGTTGCTAGGTGACGGTTCGCAGTGGGGCCTGTCGATTCAATACTGTGAGCAGCCTTCGCCCGATGGCTTAGCCCAGGCCTTCACCCTAGGCAAATCCTTTGTCGGCAACAGTCCCAGCGCCCTCGTTTTGGGCGACAACATTTTTTATGGCCATGAACTCGTGAGTCAACTCGATAGTGCAAATGATCGAACGGCTGGCGCTACGGTATTTGCTTACCACGTCAATGATCCAGAACGCTACGGCGTAGTCGATTTTGATGAAAACAACAAAGCCTTGTCCATCGAGGAAAAACCAGCCAAGCCACGCAGTAATTACGCGGTTACCGGCTTGTACTTTTATGACAATCAGGTCTGCGATATCGCCGCTTCGATTAAGCCTAGCGCCCGTGGCGAACTTGAAATCACCGACGTGAATCGGACCTATCTGGAGCGCGGCGAACTCCATGTCGAAATCATGGGCCGTGGTTTTGCTTGGCTCGATACCGGTACCCACGATTCCTTACTCGATGCGGCTGGATTTATTGCCACCTTGCAAAAGCGCCAAGGTTTGATGGTGGCATGCCCTGAAGAGATTGCCTACCGTCAGGGCTGGATTAGTGCTGAAGCAGTAGAGCAGGTAGCGGCGCGCCTGAGTAAAAACAGTTACGGTCAGTACCTCACCAAAATACTCCACGAACTCAAGCCCGGCAACCGGACTACGCGCTAGCCCCTAAAGTGAGGACATGATGCCAAGGGATGCTCCAATGAAACTGCACGTAACACCTACTGCGATACCTGAGGTATTGGTGATCGAGCCAACCGTATTTGGCGATAACCGGGGCTGGTTTACCGAGTCCTTTAATGCAACCGACTTTGCCAAGGCAACTGGCCTTGATGTGCAGTTTGTGCAGGACAACCACTCCTTTTCTCGGCAATGGACTTTACGCGGAATGCATTACCAAATGGAGCATACCCAAGGCAAGTTGGTGCGCGTCATTGCTGGCAGTGTGTTTGATGTTGCGGTTGATTTACGTAAACATGCCGCTACATTTGGAAAATGGGTAGGTGTTGAGCTCAGCGCGCAAAACCACAAACAGCTATGGGTACCACCGGGCTTTGCCCATGGGTTTTTAGTGCTGTCCGAAACGGCCGAGTTTGTCTACAAGACAAGCGATTACTATCACCCCGAGAGTGAAGTGTGCCTCTCGTGGTGCGATCCCGAAGTAGCGATTGAGTGGCCAATTCCGCTGGGCAAGCAAGCCCTCTTGAACGCCAAGGACGCTGCGGGTTTGACCTTGCAACGGGCGCCCACGTTTTAATTTGCTAAATCCCGCAGCGAGCGTTGGCCTAGTCAAGAGGCTAGGCTAAGGCACCCTAAACCAGACGATAATCCAAGGATGAGCACTACGCACCTGTCCAGCAATATCTTGGCCACACCACACTCCGAGTCGCCCGCAATCTTGATTGTGAAACTCTCCTCGCTGGGGGATGTATTGCATACCCTGCCGATTGTTTGGGATTTGCGCAAACGCTTGCCCCATGCACAAATCGATTGGATCGTCGAAGAAGCCTATGTGCATTTACTCGAGCCCTTAAAAACAACTAGCACCTTCCGAGGCATTGATCGAATTATTCCAGTGGCTTTTCGGCGCTGGCGTAAGCAGCTATTTCAGTGGAATACTTGGCGTGAGTTTTTTGCGATGCGCGCCATGCTGCAAGCCGTGCCATACGATGTGGTTTTAGAAACCCAAGGCTTAATTAAATCGGGCATGGTGTGCGCCTTGGCGCGCAAGTCAGCGCAGGGCCTTGTCACTGGCCTTGCCAATGCGACGCTGCATTCGGGGTATGAGCCGATGGCGCGCCGCTTTTATGATGAATCGGTGCAAGTGCCCCTGAAATGCCATGCAATTGATCGCTCGCGCTGGGTCATGTGTTCGGCATTGGATTGGCCGCTGTTTGATCGGCGCAGCGAACCGCCCCAGTTTTATCCAGATGAAAAAACCGCAGGGCTAAGCCCATTGATTTTAGAAGGCATGCGCCTGCAGCCTACGGGCTTACCTGCGCCCTACATCCTGTGCTTTCATGCCACCGCGCGGGCGGCTAAGTGTTGGCCCAATGCCAATTGGATTGCAACTGGTCAGGCTTTATCAAAGCTAGGCTACCAGTTGATTTTTCCCTGGGGCAGTCCGGCTGAAATGAAGACCAGTGCCCATCTCGCTAGCCAGGTTCCGGGGGCCCTTGTGCCGCGGGCATTCTCGATTGAGGAGGCCTACCGCCTGATTGCCCATGCTGCGCTGACGATTGGGGTCGATACGGGTTTAACCCATTTATCGGCTGTTTTGGCTAAGCCCACCATTGAAATCTATTGCGACTCGCCGCGCTGGAAGACCGAAGGCTACTGGAGTAGCGCGATCGCCAATTTGGGCGACTTTAAGTCTATTCCGCAAGCCAATGCCGTGCTTGATCACGCAAAGGTACTGTTAAAAATAGGAAGCAGTCAGGCGAGGTAAAAGTAGGCCTTGATTGGGGTGCCTATTCTATAATCGAGTGATGTCTAAAGCCCCCCTTCTTTTGCCGGTTATTTTGTCTGGTGGCGCTGGAACCCGCTTGTGGCCAGTATCGCGTGAGGGGCATCCAAAACCGTTCATGAAACTGGCGGACGGGCAAAGCCTATTGGAAAAGACGTATTTAAGGGCAGCTTCTTTAGAGCGATGCCTGCGCGTAGATGGTTGTCCTACAGTACTGACGGTCACCAATACGGAGTACTACTTTTTATCGCGCGATGTTCAGACCAAGGCAAACATCGATAGCCTGTTTTTATTAGAACCGTTTGCGCGCAATACCGCAGCAGCGATTGCCTTAGCCGCCCATCAAGCCATTCGTCGTTTTGGCAAGGATGTTGTTTTGCTAGTCTTGCCAGCCGATCACCTGATTGGTGACTTAGGGCAGTTTGATGCGGCCGTTAGTGCGGCACTCGATTTAGCGCAGCAAGGGTATCTCGTGACCTTTGGTATCACGCCAACGGCCCCAGAAACGGGCTTTGGTTACATTGAATATGGACACGATTTAGGCGGCGGTAAAAAAGTCTCGCGCTTTGTTGAAAAGCCCAGCGTCGATAAAGCGCAAGAGTACCTTTCCGCCGGCAATTACCTCTGGAATTCAGGCATGTTTTGTTTTGGTGCCGCAGCCTTGCTAGAGCAACTGCAGTGCTGGGCACCCAGCGTTGCGGCCAGTGTCCAAGCGTGCTGGGACGCAACTGGATCTCAGGATCAGCTGGACTCGGCCCTTGAAATTCCAGCCGCCTTTTTTGAAAGTGTGCCAAGCATTTCGATTGACTATGCGCTGATGGAGCACTCCGATCAGGTCGTGGTGGTCGAGGGCGGCTTTGCTTGGAATGACATTGGCTCTTGGGCTGCGGTGCGGGATTTGGCCCTGCCAGATGGTCAAGGCAATCGCGCTTTGGGGGAATGCATTTTCGTGGATACGAGCAACACCTTTGTGCAGTCCGAAGACCGCTTGGTGGCTACCGTTGGCCTCAAAGACATAATGATTATCGACACCCCCGATGCGCTCTTGGTGGCCGATGCTAATCGCTCGCAGGATGTTAAAAGCGTGGTGTCGGAACTCAAATTGGCTGATCACCACATCGCTAAATTACATAAAACCGTATCGCGTCCCTGGGGCACCTATACGGTTTTAGAAGAAGGCACGAATTTTAAAATTAAGCGGATTGAAGTCAAACCAAAAGGGCGCTTGAGCTTGCAAATGCACCACCACCGCAGCGAGCATTGGGTGGTGGTGAGTGGCCTGGCAAAAGTAGTCAACGGTGAAAAGACGCTAACGCTAGCAATAAATGAATCAACCTATATTCCTGCAGGGCATAAACACCGCTTAGAGAATATTGGTTCCGAGGTCTTGGTCCTGATTGAGGTGCAATCGGGTTCGTATACCGGAGAAGATGACATCATTCGCTTTGATGATGAATATGGCCGTGAATAAGCGCGGCCAGCGACAGTCTAAAAAGAGGTTCTTAGTTTGAATAATCATAAAAAAGTTGCACTCATTACGGGCATCACCGGTCAAGACGGTGCCTACCTTGCCCAGTTGCTATTGGATAAAGGCTATGTGGTGCATGGCACCTACCGCCGCACCAGCTCCGTTAATTTTTGGCGCATTAGCGAGCTGGGGATTACGCAGCACCCCGATTTGCATTTAGTCGAGTTTGATTTAACCGACCTCTCTAGCGCAATTCGCTTACTGCAAACAGTAGAGTCTTCTGAGGTGTATAACCTAGCCGCCCAAAGTTTTGTGGGGGTCTCGTTTGATCAGCCCATCACGACGGCGCAAATTACCGGCATTGGCGCGGTCAATCTGCTGGAGGCGATACGCATCGTCAATCCCGGCATTCGGTTTTACCAAGCCTCCACCTCGGAAATGTTTGGCAAAGTGCAAGCCATTCCCCAAATCGAGACCACCCCGTTTTATCCGCGCAGCCCCTACGGAGTTGCAAAGCTCTACGCCCATTGGATGACGATCAACTACCGCGAGAGTTACGGTATTTTTGCCTCCAGCGGTATTTTGTTTAATCATGAGTCGCCGCTGCGGGGCCAAGAGTTTGTCACCCGAAAAATTACCGACACCCTGGCGAAAATTCACTTAGGCCAAGCCCAGTGCCTTGAGCTGGGGAATTTAGATGCGCAGCGCGATTGGGGTTATGCCAAGGACTACGTCGTGGGCATGTGGAAAATGCTGCAAGTGGATGTGCCAGATACCTATGTGTTAGCAACCAATCGCACCGAAACCGTGCGGGATTTTGTGATGCTCGCTGCTAAAGCGGCAGATTTCCAGCTCGAGTGGCAGGGTAAGGACTTAAATGAAGTGGGTGTGGATAAAGTCAGTGGCAAGACCATCGTGCGGATTAACCCCCGCTTTCATCGCCCCGCAGAAGTCGATTTACTGATTGGCGATCCAGCCAAAGCCAAGCACGACTTGGATTGGGAGCCGACTACCGCATTAGAAGCGCTGTGCCAGATGATGGTAGAAGCCGACTTAAGGCGCAATCGCCTAGGCCAATCCTTCTAGTATGCGACTACTGCTGACTGGCGCAGATGGGTTTACGGGCGTTCATCTGAGCCAAGCCGCCAGGCAAGCCGGCTTTACGGTTTTTTCACTAACGGCGCAATTAGAGAATCGCCAAGAGCTGCAATCATGCGTCAATGAAGTGCAGCCAAGCCATGTGATTCATTTGGCAGCCATTAGCCATGTCACGCACGACGATAACCTGGCCTATTACCAAACCAACCTGTTAGGTAGCCTAGATTTGTTAGAGGCGCTCAGTACTCTAGCAAGCCCACCCCAAAAAGTGATTTTGGCAAGCTCTGCCAATGTGTACGGCAATACGGAGCAGTCCCCAATTTTGGAAAGCCAGCCGCCAGCACCGGTAAACCACTATGCGATGAGTAAGCTCGCAATGGAATTGCTATCCCGCAATTTTGATGCACGCCTGCCGATCGTGATCACCCGCCCCTTTAATTACACTGGCGTTGGCCACGGCGCCCACTTTGTGATTCCCAAAATTGTGGATCATTTTGCGCGCAAAGCCGATGTGATTGAACTGGGTAATGTGGATGTTTACCGTGAATACAATGACGTGCGCGACATTAGCAATCTGTACCTTGCCTTGTTAACGCATGGCCAAGCCGGCAAAACCTATAACCTAGCTTCTGGCCGCACCCACAGCTTGCGCCAAGTAATTGCCCAGCTTGAAAGCATGACTGGCCACTCGGTGGCAATTAAAGTCAATCCCCAGTTTGTCAGAAGCAATGAAATCGTTCGGCTGTGCGGTAGTTCGCAGTGCGTAGAGCAGGCAGCTGGGAAGATTGCCTGGCGCCCCCTCGAAGAGACTTTGCAATGGATGCTCAAGGCAAAAGCCCAATGACCGTTTGCGTGATTCTTCCGGCCTTTAATGAGGCTCTCACTATCGAGGCCTGCATTACCGATTTTCATGCGCATGTACCCGATGCGCAAATCTGGGTCATTAATAATCGCTCGACCGATAACACGGGCAGCATTGCCAAAGCAGCAATTACTAGGCTGGGCTGCGCCGGCGGCGTCATTGATGAAGCGCGTCCTGGCAAAGGCAATGCGATGCGCCGCGCGTTTATGGAGATCGATGCCGATGTCTATTTGCTTGCTGATGCGGATATGACCTATCCGGCTTCGCAAGCCTTGCAATTAATTGAGCCCATTGCCAGTGGGGTAGCCGATATGGTGGTGGGCGATCGCCATTCTGCCGGCAATTACGCCGTAGAGAATAAACGCGCGCTGCATGGTTTTGGCAATCGGTTTGTGCGCTACCTGATTAATCGCTTATTTAATGCGAGCTTAGTGGACATTATGAGTGGCTATCGCGCGATGTCCAGGCGCTTTGTTAAAAACTATCCGATTTTGGTTCCAGGTTTTGAGATTGAGACCGATATGACCTTGCATGCCCTGGATAAACGCTTTCGGATTATTGAAATTGCAGTAGCCTATAAAGATAGGCCAGAAGGCAGTTTTTCAAAGCTCAGTACCGTACGGGATGGCATGCGCGTATTAGCAACCATTGGTAATATTTTGCGCTACTACCGGCCCCTCTTCTTTTTTGGCAGTGCGGCTATCTTGATCGGCGTTCTGGGTTTGGTAACAGGAGCCCCCGTGATTGACGATTGGATTCGGCATCGCTACATTTACCATGTTCCTTCTGCAGTCTTGGCAGCAGGCTTAGAGATTATTGCGATTGTGTTGCTGGCAGTGGGTCTTATTTTAGATTCCATTGCGCACCAAGATAAGCGCCTATTTGAGCGCGGCTTATTGCAACAGCAATTGCAACACAATGAGCGCAAATCCAATTAATGAGCATAGTCCGCAATACTATTTTGCAAGGTTAAAACCCAATGGCTCAGATTGAATACAGCGGGCGTGATAATTTAGACGTGATGGCGCACGCCAAAAACTACAATCGGTTTTTGCTAGACCTGGTCTTACAAAATGCGCATCCCAACCAATCGATTGTCGATTTTGGCGCCGGCAATGGTACCTTTGCAGGCCCAATTGCAACATCCCATGAGCGCATCGTCTGCATCGAGACCGATCCGACGCTGTGCGCTGCCTTGCAAAGCCAAGGCCTTACTGTGGTGAATGATTTAGCGCAATTGGCGGATGGCAGTGTTGACTACCTCTATTCCCTGAATGTACTCGAGCACATTGAAGATGATGAGGCTATTGCCCAGCTGTGGTTTCAAAAAGTGCGGCCCGGTGGGCAGATCCTGGTGTTTGTCCCGGCTTTTCAGTTTTTATTTACCAGCATGGATCGGCACGTGGGTCACCACCGACGCTATACCCGCACTTCGCTAACGCGCGTTATTCAAAAAGCGCAATTTCAGATTACCGACAGCTACTACGCAGACAGTGTTGGAGTTTTAGCAACATTGCTCTACAAGGCGTTGGATCAAGGCGCTGGCCAGGTGAATGTGCGCATGCTCCGAATCTACGATCAATGGTGTTTTCCCATTAGCCGATTTTTTGATCGGATTACCAGACGCTTTATTGGAAAAAACGCCATCGTGCGCGCAGTTAAGCCAGCCTAAAAAGTAATTAGAGAGGGCTACGATCAGCCCGGCGGGCCGAAATACCCACTATTTCTGAGATACTGTGCCCATGAATACTTATGTGGTGTGGCAACGCATCTTGCAGCGTCTGCTGACCTTTCCGTATTTGCTCGGACTGCTGACGCTCATTTACGTGGGCGCGTATTTTTCTTTTTCCTTTACCCCAGGTAACAGCCCACTGTCCAATCCTTTGGGATGGTGGGGCTGGATAGACCAAGGCTTTTATCTCAAAGCGGCCAAGGCCATTTACGCCCTGAATTTTTCTGCCGACGAATACTTTTACCCGCCGCTGTATTCCGCCCTAGGTGCGGTATTTTTAGTTTTCTCTCGTGATCATCCGTTTTTTTTGGTCAATCTCCTTTGTTTTTTATGGTTTAGCTACGTCTTTATTCGCTGTTGCGATCTTTATTTTCCGCGTGCGGTGGGCGTCTTTTTATTGTTCGCCAGTACGATTTGCGCGATCCTCATTTTTGAAAACTTTGTGATTCCCTGGACCAGCACCTTAAGTACTGCTCTATTGGCTACTGGGATATTGGGTTTAATTTGGGTAGACGAGGTAAAAAGAAATAAACGCAGGGATCTGCGCTGTTGGCAAGCCTTTGTCGTAGGTCTGAGCCTTGGGCTCATGGTGCCCACCAGACCCGCAGATGCGCTCATTGGCATGGTGATTGGCTGCGCCTTTATCTGGAGTTATTGGACTTTACCGAAAATGGGAGATACTCAAAAGCATCACCTGCGTTTTTTTATCAGCGCCGTGCTTGGCGCTTTAGTAGGTCCTGCGATTTTTATTGGCTTTAACCTGTGGGTGCATGGCGCGCCCTTAGGAAATTATCTCCAAGTGGCTGGAAGCCATGGATTTTTCGTGGCGGATTTACCCGAAAAATTCTTTTCGATTTGGTTAAATGCACAGCCCTTGTATGGGGAGGCTAGGGCCGGGCTAATCGCGCGGTATCCGTGGTTACTTCTGTCGCTTGCAGGACTGGTATGGATTGCGCTGCGCGGGGATTTTTTACTGCGCACCTTGGCTTTTGCCATCACGGTCTTTTTTTGTTTATATCTACCCTACGGTGATTTATTGCCAAGTGGCTTATGGCGCTTTTTGAATGTCCATTATTTTAAATGGACCTTTCCCTTCTTTGCCTTATTTGCCTGCATTCTAGTGACTCAAATGGTGCGAAGCGTACAAGGTAAAGCAGGCTGGATACTGCCCACGAGCGTCTTGGTCTTGGTGCCCGTATTGCTACTCTCGCTCCAGATGAAAATGACGACCGAGCCGCTTGTGGCAAAACGTGAATCCGGCAGTAGCCTCGCATTTGAATTGCCCCAGCAGCCAATCGACTTTATCGATGTAAAAGGGGTAACGGGAAATTTTGAACCAATCTACTTTGGTGACCATGGGCTTACCCTCGACGATCACACATTAAAAATAAACCGCGATTATCGTTTGCTGGATCACGGCGCTGATATGCGCATTCTGTTTATTCGGCCCATCGAGGGTCGCACCCTAATCCTGCGCCTTGATCACCGATTGCAGCTGAATTCTGCGCAGCTCAACGCGCAATCGGGTAGCTATCGATTTTCCTTGGGCCTGCCTGGCTTTGCTGCGGATGCGTCCGCCTATGCGGTTCCAGCAGCCTATCGCTTGAATCACGTCCTCGATTTTTCAAACCAAGGGCTAAGTCATTTTTATATTCGGGAGGGCTTTTCGATAGCCGAAAGCCAGGGTCGCTGGACGCTCAATACGCAAGCACGTATTGATCTGCGCGTGATGGATTTATCCCCAGAAAAAAATGCCCAGTTGGAGCTGACCTTCAAAGCCCTGCTGAGTCCAGCCAAAGCGTGTCAACACGTCACGATTAGGTTAAACCAGCAAACCATTGGCAATACACGTCTGTGTTTGCAAGATCAGGGCGATAAGGCGCAGGACTATGTGTATGCGATTCCTGCCGGCACTATCGGGAAAGGGGGCTTAGTGCAAATCCAGATTGCGACGCCGGATTCAGTTTCCCCCAGCCAATTAAAAATGAATAGCGATGAGCGTAAGCTCGGGGTCTTTCTTCAGACACTCAAGATCACGCAGTGATTTACTCGGTGCTGCGTGCCGGGGATACTGGATTATCAGTAAGCCGTCTTGCTGCTAAAGCCATTGAGGATAGTGAGCATGATGATTTTGAAATCAAAGCCGAGCGACCAATGGTTGATGTAGTACAGGTCAAAGTCAACGCGGGCCTGCATCTTTTCCAGCGTATCGGTTTCACCGCGAAAGCCGTTGACCTGGGCCCAGCCCGTGATGCCGGGCCTGACCTTGTGGCGCTGCATATATGAATCAATCAGTGTGCGGTAATGTTCGTTGTGCGCAAGTGCATGCGGACGCGGCCCAACAATCGACATGCTGCCTTGCAGTACATTTAAAAATTGCGGTAATTCATCTAAGGAAGTGCGGCGTAAAAATTTGCCAATCGGCGTAATGCGCGCATCGTCTTTTGTGGCTTGAATCACCACATCGCCATCATCCAGTGTAGTCATCGTCCTAAATTTATAGACTTTGATTACGTCGCCATTGAGGCCATGCCGCCGTTGTTTAAAAAGAACCGGCCCTGGAGAGCTGAGTTTGATTGCAATCGCAATGAGTAACATCAATGGGCTAATGAGCACCAAAATAATCGATCCTAAAATCAGATCCTCGAGTTTTTTGAGTGTCCATACGCCCCCATAAAAAGGATGGTCATTGAGGATGATGAGCGGCGTATTGCCCAGCATCACCCATTGCGATCCGAGTAAATCCGCGATTAACACATCGGGAATCAGGTAGATGGAGGCGGTAGAGTTACCCAAGGCTTTGATCGCGGTATTGAGTTTGTCTTGCTCTGTTGCGGAATACGCCACAAAAACGTAATCAATGGTTTTGGTTTGCATGTCCAGCAACAGAGCATCCAAGTCATCGTAGTGGCCCACGGAAACTAGGCCAGTCCATGGCAATCTTTGAATTTGCTGTGGCAGTTTATGGGCTGCCGACATATTGCCTAAAATGACGTAGGTGCGGGTGTTACTCGAATGGGCACGCAAATAACGCAATACCAATAAAGTGCACAATCGCTCCAGTAAAAGCAAACACGGCGCTAGCGTAAACCAGGAAAAAACAATGAGGCGCGAATAATTTAGGGACGCTTTAGTAAGGACGGCCAACAGAATGAGTAGGGCGCATACGATGACCCAGGCAAGCAGGATTTTGCCAAACATATCCCCATAATTTTCCAGCCGAGAAGAGCGGTAGACAGAGCATAGCTCGGCAATAAAAAAGTAAAAGACCACCGCCAGTAGACCGGCATATTCATAATCGGCTACCGCAGCAATATCTAAGACGTGTTTTACAAAAAATAAACTGCACCAGATGATGGCAGCATCAAAAATCCGGCTAAGGAGCGAAAACTCAGCGGTATAGTGCCTTAAGAGTCCGTGCTGGCGATTATTCATGGGGTATTAAGGCGTATTAATTGCAGGCGGTCAGTACGGTGGCTGGAGATTGACGTATCCAATGGTGCAAAAGGGCGCGGCAAGGCGCGGCAGTGGCGTGTACTTTCGTTGCGATAGATGCATCCATTTAAGATGGTAGCAGTAAATGGCCGCAAGGCGCATTAGGGCGCCGTCGGGTGCCAAGCCTTTTTGGGGCGACGGGCTTAAAAAATACTGCAAATGGGGTTACTGCGCAGCACAAGGAGGGCTATTGCCGGTTTAAATTGGGTAAAATTGCCCCTAGGCCTTGGGATTTGCGGCGCTTGTATTGATCTGGCTGCCAAAAGCCGCATCCTTCATTATCGTTTTCATCACCAGAAGAATCACTTGAGTCTACGTCGTCACACCCTGTGGAATTTGGCTGGCAACGCATTGCCTTTGTTGGCAGGGGTGTTTTTTATTCCGTATTGCTTACATCAGCTGGGCTATGAAGCCTTTGGTGTGCTGACACTAATTTGGTCCTTGATCGGTTACTTTAGTCTTTTTGATTTGGGAGTAGGGCGCGCTTTAACCTACGAGATCTCGCATTTGATTAAAAGCGATCGCCCTCAAGACATTCCCAATACCGTATATGCAGGTCTTGGATTGACTGCAGTGACGGGGGCCATTGGCGGCCTCGTGATTTATTGCTTGGCCGATCCGCTTGCCAGTAGTTGGCTCAAGGTTGCGCCAGCGTGGCAAGCCGATACCCGCCTTGCCTTTGAAATCGCAGGCCTTGGAATTATCTTTACGACCCTAACCAGTGGTTTGCGCGGCGTGCAAGAGGCGCTGGGCAGCTTTGGCCTTGCCAACATCAACAAAATTTTCTTGGGTACGTGCATGTTCAGTTTGCCCGCGGTATCGATTTGGGCGCATGGCCCACAGTTGTGGGTGATTGCCATTTACATGGTCTTAGCGCGGGTCGTGGTGTTTTTGATGAGTTGTGCCCAGTTACGGCAGTACTTATTGGCCAAAATAGAGGCGCAAAAAATGCTGGGCCTGATTCGGCCCTTGCTGTCGTTTGGCGGTTGGGTCAGCGTGTCGGGTGTGGTTGGGCCGCTGATGATTTACGGCGATCGTTTTTTTGTGGGCACCTTAGTAGGATCTGCTTTGTTACCAATTTATGCCATCCCGCAGGAGGCCTTGCAAAGGCTCTTGATGTTTCCGGCAGCCTTTACCGGTGCCTTACTGCCCAAGATCGTGGGGATTAATCGCGCCGAGCTCAAATCGCGCTACCGCTTCAGCATGCAGCGCATGACCTGGTTTATGTTGCTCGTGTGCGTATTGGCCGCCGCCTTAGCGCACCCCGTTTTGGCGTGGTGGATTTCACCGGATTTTGCCGATGCGGCCTTGCCGATTGTCCTGATTCTCAGTGTCGGCATTTGGCTCAACTCGATTGCCACGATTCCATACACGTTTTTGCATGGCGTGGGGAGCACGAAATCGACGGCGCTGATTCATTTATTAGAACTCGGGATTTATTTTGTATTGCTTTATTTCCTGGTTCAGCAGTTTGGACTGCCAGGCGCTGCTTTGGCATGGACCTTACGAGTGGGCCTTGATTTAGTCCTGCTTAAGATGGCGGTAAAGCAACACATTGATTAATAATGCCATTCGGTAGCCAATGCGATCGACTACTGATAGGATCTAACTGGTTTTGGTGGTCAAAAAAAGAAAAGAGTATGTGATGCGTGATGAAAAAAATGGCCAATACTACAGTCATGTTCGCAGTGAGATCCTGCCCTTATTACCCGAGCATTGCGAGCGCGTTTTAGAAATAGGGTGCGGCAGCGGTGAAACCCTATTGTGGCTAAAAACCCAAAAACCCGATTGCCAATGGCTCGCTGGGGTTGAGCTATTTCCCCAATCGGGAGCGCTAGCAGCGCCGCGTTTGGATTGGTTTTGTGCTGGCAACATTGAAACGCTCGAGCTGGATATTGCGCCCGCTTCACTCGATCTGATTTTATGTTTGGATGTCCTTGAGCATTTGGTTGATCCCTGGAAAACCGTCGGCAAATTGCATCATCTTCTCAAACCAGAAGGGCACATCATCGCCAGTATTCCGAACATCCGTTACTACTCCGCTTCCTTGGGTTTGGTTTTGAAGGGCAATTGGGATTACCAAAAAGAAGACTTTTTAGATAGTACGCACTTGCGATTTTTTACGAAAAAGACAGCGCTTGCACTCATGCAAAGCTCCGGCTTGGCGATGGACATGGTGATTGGCAAAGGCTTAGAAAAAGGGCGCAAGGCGCGCTGGTTAAATCTACTCACGCTTGGCATTTTTCGCCCCTTCTTTGAATTTCGATACCTGATTCGCGTCAAAAATCGGCAGCGTTAATTGCAAAGACCAGCGTGATTTACATCATCGTTTTAAACTGGAATAGCTGGCACGATACGCTCGAGTGTTTAGAAAGCCTGCTCCAGTTGCAATTTCCCAATTACCGGGTGATGGTTTGCGATAACGCCTCCGAAGACGGCTCTGAAGCGCGAATTCGGCAATGGCTCACGCAATTACCGCCTCATCAATCGGAGCGCTTCACGCTGGTTCAAACCGGTGAGAACCGGGGATACGGTCCTGGCAACAATGTGGGCATTCGATTGGCGCTACAGGACGCTGCCATGGAGGCGGTATGGATTCTAAATAACGATGTGGTGGTCGATCCCCACGCCTTAAGCGCGCTTTATGAATATCACCTAGCGCATCCACTGCGCGGTTTGATTGGTTCAAAGTTGCGTTTTTATGCCTCGCCCGATCGCATTCAGGCGGTGGGCGGCAAATTCAATCCGGTGTTTGCCAGCTCTACCCACGTCGGTGAGTTTGAAATCGACCAAGGGCAATACGATCGCGATGCAATTCGTACTCAGATCGATTACCCCGTTGGCGCGGCTTTATTTGTGACCAGAGCCTATTTAGACAGTGTGGGCCTCTTGGCCGAGGAGTATTTTTTGTATTTTGAGGAAATTGACTGGGCTACGCGCGGCGCGCGCGCTGGCTGGGAACTGGGGTATTGCTGGCAGTCCACGGTCTTTCACAAAGAAGGCGGGAGCACGGGCTCGCATGCCGACCCCAAGCTCAAGAGTTACCTGTCGGATTACTACTCGGTCATTAATCGGGTGCGCTTTACCCGTAAATTTTATCCAGGCTACCTCTGGTCGGTTAAGCTCGGCCTACTCCTTGCCGCGGCCAATCGCATTCGGCGCCTTCAATTTGATCGCCTGAACATTGTTTTGAAGGCTCTAGCGAGTTAAGACGGCAAATAATTCTAGTTTTTACAGTTTTTTGCAGTAAAAGCGGCGTACCATCGGTTTTAGGGGGTCATAGGCCCCTTTTGGGCTGGTGCTACAATTTGCCCAATTCTTCAGCATACTTCCTTGATTGCACTTTATGCCTCCTAATATGGATCCGATTGACACGCACGCTGATCAAGTCAACATTTGGGCTGTGCTGAGTTATGTAGCGGGTCAGTGGCGCTGGTATGTTTTGGGCGCAATCATGGGTGTAATCGTCGGCGGCCTGTATTTTTGGGCGGCTCCTACTAAATACGAGGCCAGCGTCGTGATTCAGCCGGCCCGAGTCGGATCCATTCTGAGGGGTTCAGTCAGCCGCGTGCAAAGCGATGAACCCGAGCCAGCACCATTGATGATTGAGCGCCTAAAGCAGCCGGGCTTTTACACCGAGTCCATTCGCGAGCAATGCGGCGTAGAGGCGCGTAGCAATTTTCAAAAGAAGATGGTTGACAAAATCAATGTCAATGTCGTGAAGTTGCCCAATCCGACGCTCCAAAGCTTAACGATGGCCAAAATTACCTGGAAAGGGCCAACGACCAGTGCCGCAGGAAAGTGCTTAGAGGCGATTGTGGCAGCCCTGACGCAAGCCCAAAACCTCATCATTGCGCCGACACTGGCAACCTTGACTGAGCAAAAAGCCCAGTCCCAAAAGCTGCTCGATGTTTATGTAGCCGAAATGACCAACGCGAAAACGAAATCGCTAGCCAATTCCGGCAGCGCTAACTTTAATCAAAGCGTTATTGCAGATAATGCCGCGCAAAATTTACGGGTATCCTTGGCTTATCTCAAAACCGAATTAGCCGAAGTGACGGCCCAGTTGGCGCCGCCCTACAGCCAGCCGGTCACCAAACTAGAGCCAATTTATGTTTCACAAGACCCCATTGTCCCCTTACCTTTGGCTTTAGCGATTGGCGCTCTGATTGGGATTTTGGGCGGCGTGATTGCTTTGCTGGTAACGCGCAGCATTCGCCTCTATAAAGCACAAAACTAATTGATTGGCATGAACCAGTCATGCGTTTTTATCGCTGTTTTTTATCCCGCAACTGGCGCCTCGCGATGAAGTACTGTTTTAGCTTTAGGCCGCCCGTTTTTGTCCCCATTCAAAATCGGCTAGCGCTCTACTGAGTTTATGGCAGAGCCCAGCACCCTTTTTTTGGCGGTCATAGGCCTAGCCTGTTTCTTGCTAGGCACCCGTGCTTTGTTAGTCGGCCTAGTGATCGCTTCGGTGTTTCAGGCCATGGCGTTTATCGCCATTGGCGAAGGCCCCTTGATTGTGTATTACTTTTTTGGGGTGCTGTTTATTTTGCGCAATGGCATCGATCTATTGTGGCAAGCGACCGCGCCGACCAGCTTGGGCGAGAGAACACGCCCGCTCTATTGGTTGCTGCTCTTTGTGGTGATTGCCGCGCTTGGCGTCTTAGTATTGCCACTCGCCTTTAAGGGGGCGATGGTGTATTCACCCAAGCTTAGCCTAGATGAGCAATACAATAATCTGACCCCGCTCGCTTTTAACTCTTCGCATCTAAATCAGCTGGTGCAATTGCTGATTAATGCGCTGATCGTGCTGATCGTGTGGATTAGAAAGACACCGCCGCGGCACTTTTTAGTGGCTTTAGCATGCTCATTGGGTTTAACCGTTGGCTTTGCTGTTTGGCAGCTGGTATCCCATTTAACCGGCGCGTATTTTCCAAGCGATTGGCTCTACACCGTAAGCAATTGGAGCATCGGCAACGAGCAGCGTTTTGGAATTTTCCCCCGCATTAATGGGGTGTTTTTAGAACCGTCGACGATGGCAACTTACCTGGTTGGTTTTTTGGCTTTTTTACTGGTGTGGTGGGTGAAGCAGCCGTCGTGGAAATTGTTCGCCGGCCTATCCCTCTGTTTACTGAGTATGGTGCTGACCTTATCGACGACCGCCTATCTGGGTATCGTGCTGGTCTTTGGCACCGTCTTTTTGGGATTCGGTTTAACGCAGTTACTCTCGGGCGGCTGGATCAATAAAACCCTCTTTGGGATTTTGTGCATGACCTTGCTTTTTGCTTGGGTAGTGCTGATTATCACTACTGCTTCCACTGAGATGCGCGATCTATTGAGCTCGGTGCTAATAGAAAAAGAGGGAGGGGACTCCTTTCGCTTTCGCTTCGAAGCCGACCTGCAAAGCGTGCTGGTGGTCTGGCGCACCTATGGCTTGGGTTTGGGCTTGGGCGGCAATCGACCCTCGAGTTTTCTCACCTTGCTACTCAGCAACGTCGGTCTATTTGGTGTGCTTAGTTTCTTATTGTTTATGGCCAGTTTAAGCAGTGCGGCGCTATATAGGCTGCGAACAATCGGTAACCCGCAGTTATTGGCAATCGGTATTGCAGCGGTGTGGGGCCTGTGGTCGACGATGGCGGCCAAGGTCTTAGCGCAGCCCGACCTGTCGTTTGCGCCATTGTGGGTGTGGGCTTTCTTTTTGGCGTCGCTTTGTGTCTGCACAGCACATGCTGACCAAGCAACAGCAGCAAGGCGCGCTTGAAACTGATCTTTTCTCTAGACCCCATGCTCATGTCCCTAACGGGCATCGGTCGTTATACCTATGAGCTCGCCAAAGGCTTTCGCAAATCCCCTTTATTGGAAAAGGTGAAGTTTCAGTTTTTACTCGGCTGGGTAGATGATCCGCAGACCCTCATTGATAAATACCACTCGGGTGATAAGGCGCATGCCGGAGCGCCCGCTAGTCCCTTTAAGCAGTGGGCGCACGCCCAGGCGCGCTCGGCATTTTGGGCCGTATCGCCCACCATCAAAGGCATCATCACTGCGCCCTATAGAGACTACATTTACCACTCACCCAGTTTTGTCTTGCCCCACTTTGCCGGCAAGTGCGTTAGTACCGTGCACGACATGTCTGCCTTTCGGGTGCCGCAATACCATCCGGAATTTCGGGTGCGTTACCAAGAAAAGATCTTTCCGCATTTAGTGAAGAAAGGAAATCTCTTTATTACCGATTCTGAATTTTCCAAACGCGAATTACTCGATTTTTTCCCAGCCTGTGAAAACCGGGTGGTGAGTGTTGCCTTGGGCGCCGACCCGGTTTTTCAAACGCGAGATAAAGAAGCGCTGGCATCCGTTCTTGCCGCCTATGGTTTGCAGGCAGGCGCCTACACTTTATCGGTCGGAACAATTGAGCCACGCAAAAACGTGGAGCGCCTGATCGATGCTTACGCGAGTTTGCCTATTGAGCTGCGCCTGCGTTGCCCGCTTGTTTTAGTGGGCGGTCAAGGCTGGAACAGTGCCAACATCCACCACAAGATTGGGCACTACAGCGCGCAGGGCTGGCTTAAATACTTACACTTTGTGCCGGACTCGGATTTGCCCCTGATTTATTCCGGCGCCAAAGTCTTTGCGTGCATCTCCCATTACGAGGGCTTTGGTTTGCCGGTGCTGGAAGCGATGGCCTCCGGCGTACCCGTCATTTGTTCCAATGCCGCTTCCTTGCCGGAAGTCGGGGGCGAGGCCGTGCTCTATGTTGATCCTGAGCAGACAGAAGGCGTGCGTGAAGCCTTGGCCCAGCTGATTGTGGATGATGTTAAGTGCGCCCACCTGGCAACGCTGGGACTGGCGCGAGCGCAGCTATTTAGCTGGGAGCGCGCAGCAGAGCAGACCATTGAGGCCTATAAGCAAATTGCAGGCCGATGAGCCTATTGCGCGCGCATCCTGATCGGCAGCACCTTAGCTAGCTTTAGGATCGTATTTTTTAAGAGCAAGGCCAATGGGATATATTGAGGCTTGCAACATAAAGGCAGTAGGCGCATTGCCCAATACTAAATACCCAATCCCCAATCTTCAACCCCCAATACCAACCGCAACCATACGATGTAATGACACCAGCACTATGAGCGCTTCAATATTGCCCCAGCCCCTGCGCGTTGCCATCGTTCACGATTGGTTAACGGTGTATGCCGGCGCCGAGCGTGTGCTCGAGCAAATGCTGCTGTGCTACCCCCAGGCGGATATATACAGTACGGTGGATTTTCTGCCCCCAAAAGAGCGGGCGTTTTTGGGCGGCAAACCCGTTCACACCTCCTTTATTCAAAATTGGCCATGGGCAAAAACCAAGTACCGCGCCTACTTGCCCTTCATGCCCTTGGCAGTCGAGCAGTTTGATTTGTCGTCCTACGATCTAGTAATTTCCAGCAGCCACGCAGTTGCCAAAGGGGTGATTACTGGCCCGGATCAGTGCCACGTGTGCATGTGTTACTCGCCGATGCGCTATGCCTGGGACTTGCAACACCAATACTTGCAAGAGTCTGGCTTAACGCGCGGACCCAAAGCATGGCTGGCCAAATACCTGCTGCACAAAATGCGCATCTGGGATTTGCGCACGGCAAACGGTGTTGATCACTTTATTGCGATCTCCCAATTTATTGCCAAACGAATCCACAAAGTGTATCGCCGCAATTCGGTGGTGATTTACCCGCCGGTTGACCTGGACGCCTTTACGATCGGCGAAGAAAAGGGCGATTTTTATTTAACCGCTTCTCGCCTTGTGCCCTACAAAAAAGTGGATTTGATTGTGAAGTCCTTTGCCCAGATGCCGGGTAAACGCTTGATTGTGATTGGGGGTGGCCCTGATTTTGACAAAATCAAACAGATCGCTACGCCGAATGTGACTTTATTGGGGCATCAACCCTTTGAGGTTTTACTCTCGCATTTGCGAAAGGCCAAAGCCTTTATTTTTGCCGCCGAAGAGGATTTTGGCATTGCCCCACTGGAAGCGCAGGCCTGCGGGACCCCCGTGATTGCCTTTGCTAAAGGGGGCGCTCTGGAGACCATTCGCGGCAAAGAGGACGATGCAGCCCGCACCGGCCTTTTTTTCCCGGAGCAAACGGCCGAGGCGATTGTGCAGGCACTAGGGCGCTTTGAGTCTTTGGGCGCGCCAATTGTGCCTGCGAACTGCCGGGAAAATGCCCTGCGCTTTTCAAAAGCGCGCTTTAGAGCCGAATTAACCGAGTTCATTGATGCTGCGCTGGCAGGGCATCGTAAGCTCCAAGGTTAGGATAGCGCCGTATTTTTCGTGATGCCCTGCGTAAAATAAGGGCAATTTGTGCTGAAAATGGGCTTTAAACCATGAATTAGCATATTTTTGTGACTTGCATCACAAAAATATGCTATATTCCTTCCCTAAATTCAACTAACTTTTAAGTGGCTTGGGAGTACGACTTTGCGCAACCGAATTCGGCAGTTAATGCCAACAAATGAAATTACTGAGGCATTACTCAAGTTCAAGCAGGTTTTTTACACCATTGCCATTTTTACCGCTTGCATCAATATTCTGATGTTGGTGCCTTCCATCTACATGTTGGAAGTCTATGACCGAGTTTTAGTCAGTCGCAATGAAACCACCCTGCATGTTTTAAGTTTTATGACCGTGGGCCTCTTTGCCCTGATGGCCGTATTGGAGTACATCCGCAGCATGGTGGTGATTCGGATTGGTGCCAAGATGGACACCTTTTTAAATAACCGGGTCTACACTGCCGCCTTTGAGCAAAACTTAAGCGGCTCGGGCGTCAATGCGGGCCAAGCCTTAAACGACCTGACGACCATTCGCCAATTTGTCACGGGCAATGGCATGTTCGCCTTTTTTGATGCCCCTTGGTTTCCAATCTACTTAATTGTCATTTTTGTCTTTAATTTTTGGATGGGTTTATTCGCGTTTGTTAGCGTGGCCATCTTAGTGGCTTTGGCTTGGTTGAACGAAGTGGTTTCGCGCAAACCCTTGGCTGAGGCCAATGGCGTCGCAATCCGTTCTAGCAATATGGCTACCAATAATTTGCGCAATGCCGAAGTGATTGAGGCGATGGGCATGCTACCCAATATGCGCGCACGCTGGTATGACGAGCATGTCAAGTTTTTAAAGCTGCAAGCCGAGGCCAGTCAAAAGGCGTCCCGGGTAGGTTCCATCACCAAATTTGTTCAAATTGCGGTGCAATCCCTGATTTTAGGTTTGGGCGCACTACTTGTGATTATGGGTCAGGTCACCGCCGGTATGATGATTGCCGGCTCGATCTTATTGGGCCGCGCCTTAGCCCCGGTTCAGCAAGTGATTGGCGTGTGGCGCCAGTGGAACAGTGTACTCAGCGCGTATCAGCGCTTACAAAAACTATTGGCAGACAATCCCCCACGCGAAGCCGGCATGGAGTTGCCACCACCAGCTGGCAATCTCTCGGTCGAGCAAGTCACCGCAGCGCCGCCCCATGCGCCGGTCGCTGTTCTTAAAAGCGTGAGTTTTCAAATTCAAGCGGGCGACTGCTTAGGAATCATCGGGCCAAGCGGCTCGGGTAAATCCACGCTTGCAAGACTCTTAGTGGGTGTCTGGCGCGCCGCCGTCGGTAAAGTGCGCCTCGATGGCGCCGATGTCTATCTATGGAATAAAGATGAGCTTGGCCCACACATGGGCTATCTGCCCCAAGACATTGAGCTTTTTGCAGGAACAATCAGTGAAAACATTGCCCGCTTTGGCAAGGTCGATGCCGAAAAAGTAGTAGCGGCTTCTAAATTAGCCGGCGTGCACGATTTGATTTTGCGCTTGCCAGAAGGCTATGACTCGATGATTGGCGATGGCGGCCTTGGCTTATCGGGTGGCGAAAAGCAGCGCTTGGGTTTAGCGCGCGCTTTATACGATGAGCCTGCGTTGATCGTATTGGACGAACCCAATTCTAACTTGGATGACATTGGGGAAATAGCGCTGACTCAAGCAATCATTCGCTTGCGTCAGATGCGTAAAACCGTGGTCTTAATCAGTCATCGCCCTAGTATTATTCGCGAGACCAATAAGTTGCTGGTGCTGCGCGAAGGCATGGTGTCCGCGTTTGGCCCAACCGACCAGGTTCTCAAAGACTTGGCGCAATTTAAAGCCCAGCAAGAGTCTCAGGCAGCCGCAAGGGCTAAGGCAGAAGCCGATGCTAGAGCGCAAGCATCCTCTAGTGTGGCGTCGGTAACCGATGCGCGCGATGTAGATGCCGGCAGCGACAAGAATGCATGAAGCCAGTAGAAGCCACCGTTAATTAAGAGAATACGATGTTAAAACTTCCTTACGAAAATTCGAAATCTTGGCTCACCAAGCGCATGGCTGCTTTGCAAGAAGCTAGGGCCAATGACGAGGGCTATGTAGAGCACGATGAGATCCACTATTCCCGTCTGGGCTGGATCATACTGATTGTTGGATTTGGCGGCTTTATGCTATGGGCAATGTTTGCCCCATTGGATAAGGGCGTACCAGCAACCGGCACGGTGATTGCCGATGGCCAGCGCAAAACAATTCAAGCGCCGTTTAATGGCGTAGTGGAGCAAATTTTTGTGAAGGATGGCGAGCAAGTCAAGGCCGGCCAGGTCCTACTTAAATACAATAATTTAAGTGCAACTGCTCAGGCCAATGGCGCGCGCCAAGCGGTGATGGGACTCAAGGCTCAGGTGAAGGGCATCGAAGATTCAATCCAAAATAAACAGCAGCAATTAGTCGCCATGAAAGAGCAGCTAGCCAATGTCGAGCTGCTTGCAAAAGAAGGGTATGTTGCGCGCAACCGGGTGCTGGAAGTGCAGCGCACCTATTTTCAGTTAAACGGTTCTTTAGCGGAAGATCAAGGTAACTTGGTGCGTTACCGTTCGCAATTGGCCGAGCAAGAATCCCGGCTAGCGGCATATGACTTTGATTTAGCCAATACCGAAGTCAAATCCCCTGTCGATGGCTCGATATTTAACCAAGAGGTCTTCACCAAAGGCGCGGTAACCCAGATGGGCTCACGGCTCTTTGAGATTGAGCCAACCAATGCCGCTTTAATTGTCGAAGCCCAGGTACCCGTGCATTTAATCGATAAGGTCTATGTCAATTTACCGGTCGAATTATTGTTTTCCGCTTTTAATCAGCGCAGTACGCCAAACATTCCAGGCAAAGTCATAGTCGTGCCCAATAACCGATCGCAAGATCCGCGCACGGGCGAGCCCTATTACAAAATTCAAGTGGCAGTAACGGAAGAGGGCAAGACCAAGTTGCGTGACAATAAAGTGCGCCCGGGTATGCCGGCAGAGGTATTTATTGTAACGGGCGAGCGCACCATGATGTCCTACTTGCTCAAGCCGATTACTGATCGCCTGCGCACCGCGCTGCATGAGGAGTAGCAGTGAAAAAAAAGATTATTGCCAGCGCGCTCACTCTTTCACTCTTAGCCCCAAATGCCCATGCGCTCGATTTAATGGGCGCCTATGAGGGAGCTTTAGCGAGCGATCCGACCTTTCGTGCGGCGGTGATGGAAGCCGAAGCGGGGCGCGCCAATATTGAAATCGGCCGCTCGGGCCTTTTGCCGCAATTAAATGCGACCTACTACACGGCGATCAATCAAAGCAAGATCGCCGCTCCGCAATTTGGTAGCGCGGGCGGTCCAACGGTGATTACCAATCAATCCTATCCGAGTAACAATTCCTACTTTCAGGTAACGCAAGCCCTCTTTAATATGCAGGCGGTAGCGCAGTTTCGCCAAGGCACTGCCCAAGCGAATTTGGCACAAGCCCGTTTGGCCTACAACACGCAAGACCTGCTCATTCGGGTATTACAGGCCTATACTGATTTATTGTTTGGGCGCGATCAGTACGATTTTTATCTAGCGCAGCGCGACGCCTTTAAAGAGCAGATGCAAGTCAATATCCGCCGACTAGAAAAGGGCGAAGGTACTAAAACCGATGTACTGGAAACGCGGGCGTCCTACGAGATGGCGGAAGCGCAAGTGATTGAGGCCACTAGTGTGATTGAAAATAACAAGCGCAAGTTAGAGGCGATTGTTGGCGAGCCCCTCACATCCGCTAAAGATGTGCGCCCCTTATTGAAGCGTTTTCAAGTCAAGCCCTTAAACCCGATGGCCTTTGAATTGTGGCGTGAAACGGCCTTAGCAAGTAACCCTGAAATTTTAGCCTCGCAGCACAATGAAGAAGTAGCGCGCCAAGATATGCAAAAAAATGTGGCTGCTAATTTCCCGGTGGTCAATGCGGTCGGAACCTGGGGTCAGCAAAATTCGTATTACATTTCTACTATTAATCAAAACGCCGTGACATCGACTGCTGGTATTCAGGCGACCTGGCCCATTTTTAATGGCGGACAAACCACGGGATTGATTTCGCAATCGCGCGCTAATTTTGAAAAGGCGCAGGCACAAAGCGCTGAAGCGCGTCTACGCGTCATTACTGAGCTGCGTAAACAATACGATGCGGTGCTCACCAGCGAGCAAAAGGTAGCGGCCTTAAATCGCGCTGTCGAGTCCTCAACGGAACTCACCAAGGCAATGCGTCTGAGCATTAAAGGCGGAGAGCGAATCAATATGGACGCCCTCTTGGCTGACAAAGGCTTAGCTAATGCGCAGCGCGATTTAGCGCAAGCAAAATACAACTACTTGCTCTCCTATCTGCGCTTAAAGCAACAAGCTGGAAATTTACGCAGCGAAGATTTGCAAGAGGTCGCATTGTATTTTGAGCGCAGTCCAGTGAGCACTGCTAAAAAATAACGGATTCAGTCGGCTTGTTTTTTAAGCGCTCAAATCAGCGCGCCTACAAACCGAATCAGAATTAGTGTGAGCCCCGCTTAGTGCGCGGGAGAATTGCACAGACGCAATGTTCTTAACGATGAAGATGAATTACTGCTAATCGATTTTTTGATGGGGCAGGGCATCGAGTCCATCCACCGCCAATTTTTTAAGCGCTTCACTTTGTTGAATGTGCAATTGATGACCCGTTTTAGTCAGCACCCCATTTTTAATCAGCAATTGCAATGCGCGTGAGACCGTTTCACGGCTGGTGTTGACCATCGATGCAATGTCTTGCTGGCGCGGCACATGGTGAATTTGGCGCTGGACAGAAGCGTTATTAACCAATAAATTCAGTTGTACAAAAATACGATGAAATGCATTGGGTAGGCTAAGCATCGAGCGCTCTTTAAGGGAATGGCGCACCGCTTGCGCAAGAAGTTGCATAACGCGATTGGCAATCAGGGGCTGAGTCGCTAGCAGGCCCTTTGCAAATGCCATCGGCACTAAAAGCAATTGCGAATCTTCCAGGGTGCGCAAGGAGTTGGTGACGGGCTGTCCGTCGGCCAAGGTCAGGCAGCCGATGATGTCGCCCGGCACGAGGATGGTAATGCCGATAATGCGGCCATCGTCGGCAATCTCAGTAGACTGAATGCGTCCAGAGACAACAAAGGTCAAAAAACTGACCAAAGAGCCCCTGGCTAAAATCTCTTGCCCCTGTTTTGCGGCCCCCAATTGGGTATTTTGGGCAATCGTTTGCAAATCAGGCTCGGGCAGCCCTTGAAAAAACGGAAATTGCTTAATTAGGTCAAGTGCAACGGGCATCTTGCCTCCTTTGTAAGTAAAACCAATGGGCTAAGCCTATATAGAACGGGAACTGCGCCAAATAATTGACTTAAAATAGCCCTCAGGACCCCAGTTTTAGCCAAAAAAACCACTATTACATGGCGCTGAACCGACGCTAACCGTAAAACGGGGGCAAAGTGTGACCTAGCCGAGTTAAATGCAGGCCGGCAATTTAGTAAAAAACTAGTAAATGTGCCGCTCGCGCGACGCATTTGGGTTAAAATCAAGGCTGTAATTTGCATATAAACTGGGCTTTAAAGGCCAATTCCTTGGAAATGTTGTTTTTTTTCACAGGCGAATCGCAAGTTAGTGTTCTTTGTATTAAATGTGATTCATATCACATATGACTACAGTCTAAGTTAGTTATCATTCATCGTCAATATTGGTTTTTAAGCCAATTTGCATCTATTAATTACTAGGAGAAATACATGGCCGTAGCAATCACAGCAGCAATGCAGAATCAAATTGCACAAAATTACATCGCGATCTTGGGTCGCAATCCTGACCCATTAGGTTTCGCATTCTGGGTTCAGACATACGCTGATGCTAATGGCACACCTGCTGCCTTGACATCGATTACTAACGGCTTTGGTAACTCTGCAGAATTCAAAGCTACTTATGCTGGCGACACAACACAGGTTGCTGTTGGTAAGCTTTATCAAAACGTTCTCTTGCGTGCTGCTGATGCAGGCGGCTTGGCATACTGGACAAATTATGCAAACGGCCTGATTTCATCTGGTCAAACAATTTCTAACGCGTACGCTCAAACTGGCGCGCAAATGATTTACAACGCTTCAAGCCAAGGCTTAAGCGATGCTGCTGGTATCAATGCACGTACAGCAACTGCTGT
>Ga0247838_1002136_pt1 | contig 26108 bp, 26 predicted proteins | sample LaCruzMarch2015__5_FD_189097 | JGI IMG/M metagenome (GOLD analysis project Ga0247838, IMG submission 189097) | Freshwater microbial communities from meromictic Lake La Cruz, Castile-La Mancha, Spain - LaCruzMarch2015_15m | ecosystem: Environmental > Aquatic > Freshwater > Lake | place: Spain... | reverse complement strand
CGAATCCACCGATCAAGGTTTTCGCGAAGCGGCATTGCGCGAAAGCCGGGAAGAAAGTGGCTATGCCCAGATTGACGTGGGTCAGTTTCCCGTGCGATTGGATCGCCATGACGTTGTGTGCAAGTCACCCACAGGCGAAGTGATCCACAGCGTTCATTGGGATGTACAGTTTCTTGCCCTGGTCGATTGCACTCAAGTCCGTGACATCACCGAAGAGGCGCAGACTCGGTGGTGGGGATTCGAGGAGTCCATCCCTGGACTTGATCACAGTGTTGAACTTCTCATAGGGGCGGCTCGAACGATTCTCGAGTAATTAACAAGTTATCCACAACCTATGGATGAGGATTTTCTCACACTCGATACTGTGAGCGCTGCATTAACTTCCATGTAAGACTGAGGCAGCACAGAATTAAGAGATCGACGTTAAGTGATCGAAATTGATGTACCGGCAAGGGAGATGAAATAACGTGGGCACGTTGATGTGGTGGCTGATTCCACTTGTGGCAGTCGGCATTGGAGTGGGAATTACTGCTCTGGTCACCTATTTTCGCAGGCCACCAGAGGATCACGACCTCGGTCAGTTCGCTTCAATGCAAGAAGCCATGAAAAAATCACACGGATCCAGTTAATCGATCTGCGAACTCGGTGTACGGAACTAGTCCAGTTACCATGGGCCAGTGAGTAATCCGGAGAGTTCAACAGGGCGAGTTGGCTCGAGTACATTCGCGTTGCTGGTGAGCGCAGCGATCACTCTCGGGATCGTTGCCGTTGCATTTTTTCTACCCGTCCCATTCGTCAAACTTGCGCCGGGCCCCACATTTAACGTGATCGGTGACGTGGAAGGTACCCCGGTAATTGAAATTACCGGCGAGCAGACATTTCCCACCACGGGGGAACTGGATATGACCACGGTGAGGGAGTCCGGGGGCCCCCGAGGCGGCCTCACATTTGTTGACGCAATCGGTGCTTGGTTTAACGCATCAGATGCCGTTGTTCCGCGGGAACTGATTTACCCCGATGACATAAGTGGTGAAGCAGTAAAGGCAAGAAATGCGGCTGCTTTTAGTACATCAGAATCAAACTCGGTTGCAGCAGCACTCAGGTACCTTGATTTACCCGTTGAAACGAAAATAGTTGCGACCGCGGTAATCGTCGGTGCCCCAGCGGATGAAGTCTTTGAGCCGCGAGATGAGATCCTTTCAATTAATAGCGTGCCGGTAACGGCACCCTCAGATGTTGTTGAAACGGTCCAAGGCTCACCGGTGGGAACGGAGTTCACATTTGAGATTCGTCGGTCGGCAGAAAACAAAACGGTAAAAGTGACTTCGGGTGAGAACCCGGATGTTCCCGGCAAGCCCTATCTGGGAATTTCGGTAGGGGAGCTTTATTCGGCAGAGTTTGACATCAACTTCACCCTCAGCGATGTCGGTGGACCCAGTGCCGGCTTGATGTTTGCTGCCGGAATTGTTGACAAACTCACCCCCGAGGATTTATCGGGTGGCAAGCACGTTGCCGGCACGGGCACGATTACCCCCGAGGGCGTAGTTGGGCCGATTGGTGGGATCCGACAAAAGCTAGCCGGCGCGCGTGAGGCCGGGGCAGCATTGTTCCTCATGCCTGAGCAGCATTGTGCTGAGGCCCAAGGCCATATTCCTGACGGGCTGACCGTCACTCCGGTGACTTCTCTCACCGACGCCATCAAGGAAATGAACCATTGGGTGGCCGGAATACCCGTTACCACCTGCCCGGCCACGCCCTAGGGCGCTCATTTCGGTTGTAACGTAGGTTTAGGGGGTGAGTACCACGAATTCCATGAGTCCTGACCTGCAACCTAAACGCCGTGGGGGAGTGCTGCTCCCGACCTTGTTGATCTTGGTTGGCATTGTTGTTGCCTTCGTAATCTTCACCGGTTTTTACACTGAACTGCTGTGGTTTGACTCAGTAGGAAAATCACAAGTCTTTAGCATCTCGCTGTTTACTCGCGCAATCATGTTCGCGATCTTGTTCCTGATCATGGCGGTGGTTTCCTCACTCGCTCTTTTCATTGCCTTTCGCACCAGGCCTTCTTATGTCAGCGCCAGTCCAGAGCAGGCAAGTCTTGAGCGGTATCGGGTTGGAATCGAGCCCTACCGCAAATGGGTTGCGGCTGCCATTGTCTTTGGGCTTTCTTTCTTTGCCGGACTTGCTGGTTCGAGTGAATATGGATCATTTTTGCTGTGGCGCAACTCAACCCCATTTGGCCAAGTAGATCCACAATTTGGTTTGGATTATTCCTTTTACACATTTGAATTACCGTTTTATCGCTTTGCCCTGGGATTCGTTTTTGCACTTGTGATCCTGTCGCTCATGATCGTTACTGCAGTGCAGTACCTCTACGGCGGCCTTCGCCTCCAGCCAAAAGGTGATCGTGCGTCACGCGCTGCTCAGGTGCAATTATCAATCTTGCTAGCCGTCCTAATCCTGCTAAAAGCGTTGGCTTACTACCTTGATCGATTCGGACTGGTCACTAAAAGCGAAACTCTGGTCAGTGGTTTCACTGGCTTAAAATACGCCGACGTAAACGCGGTACTCCCTGCCCTGAATATTCTGGTGTTTGTAGCACTTTTGGTAGCCGCACTGTTCGTCTTTAATATTTTTCGCAGGCAGTGGGTTATCCCCACGATTGGCCTTGGGCTGTTGATTTTGACCTCGGTGGTTATTGGTGGCCTTTACCCGATGATTGTTCAGCAATTTCAAGTTCGCCCCAGTGAATTAGTCCGTGAAGCTCCCTACATTCAGCTCAATATTGATGCAACGCGTGATGCCTATGGAATTGCAGACGCAGACGTGGTGGATTACGCAGGTTCAGTCTCACCGCCAACGGTTCAGACCCTCGAGGCAAGTGCGGGAACGCTCAGCAATATTCGGCTACTTGACCCAGCCATTGTTTCACCGACCTACAACCAGTTGCAGCAAATTCGTGGTTACTACTCTTTCAACACAAATCTTGACGTTGATCGATACGACCTTCCCCAGGGTCGCCGGGGTGCAGTTGTTGCCGTTCGTGAAATCAACCTTGCGGGTATCCCTGATGGACAACGAAACTGGACCAACGACCGAGCTGTTTTCACGCACGGTTACGGATTCGTGAGTGCATTTGACAACACTGCACTCAGTGATGGAACACCTGACTTTTTTGCATCCGATATTCCACCGATTGGTGAACTAAAAGTTACCCAGCCGCGGGTGTACTTCGGCGAACTGAGCCCGCAGTACTCAATTGTTGGTGCACCCGAAGGTACACCTTCCGTTGAGCTGGATTACCCCGATGACAAAAGCCCTACGGGTCAAGCAACAAATACATACGACGGTAACGGAGGGGTGCCCATGGGCTCCTTCTTCGGCAAGATGCTGTTCGCGACAAAATTCCAAGACTCAAATATTTTGCTCTCCGATCTGGTCAATGAAGATTCCCAGATTATGTGGGATCGCACGCCTCTGACCCGCGTAGAAAAAGTTGCACCTTGGTTGACCATGGATCAGGATCCCTACCCTGTCGTTGCAGACGGTCGTATTCAGTGGATCGTTGATGGATACACAATGTCCAATGAATACCCGTATTCCTCGCGCGTTTCCTTGGCTAATGCAACTAGTGATTCCATTAGCAACAGAGTGATCCAATCGGGACTGCTCCCGCGCGATCAAGTCAACTACATGCGTAACTCGGTGAAAGCCGTTGTTGACGCCTATGAAGGCTCAGTAAAACTCTACGCATGGGATGAAACGGATCCAGTTCTCCAAACCTGGATGAAAGCTTTCCCTGATGTAGTTGAACCGCGCAGCGCCATGTCAGATGACATCCTCGCTCACGTTCGTTACCCGCAAGATATCTTTAAAGTCCAGCGCAACATCATGTCGCGCTACCACGTAACTGATGCGGTGACGTTCTATAACGGTACCGACGTGTGGATCGTGCCATTTGATCCAACAGTTCCCACTGCTCAGGTTTTCCAACCCCCTTACTACTTGACCCTGCAAATGCCCGGCCAGACAAACACCGCGTTCTCCTTGACGACCACCTTTGCCCCGCAACGACGACAAACGTTGGCGGCATTTATGGCGGTGAACTCTGCTCCGGGGGAGAACTATGGAGACATTCAAGTGTTGCAATTACCCAGCAACACAACTATCCCCGGACCGCAACAGGTTCAAAACAACTTTGAGTCTGACCCCGATGTGAGTTCGCAACTCAACCTGTTGCGTCGCGGTGGTTCTGAAGTTGAACTCGGCAACCTGCTCTCGCTGCCTTTCAACGGGGGATTGCTCTATGTCGAACCGGTCTACATTCGTGCAGCAGCTGACGGCTACCCATTGTTGCGAAAGGTCCTCGCCGGGTACGGCGCCAATGTTGCGCTGGAAGACAACTTGGCTAAAGCCCTGGCAAAGGTATTGGGAACAAGTCCTGATGCAATCCCCGAGACCATCCCGAACATTGATCTTGGTGGAGAGACAACTACCGGGGAGACGACCGATCCTGGTGGAACGACTACTTCACCAACTACACCTACGGATCCAATTGAGCAACTAGCTGCAGCGGTAGAAGATGCCCAGGCAGCATTTGCTGAAGGTCGAATTGCCCTTGCCGAAGGTGATTTTGCTGCCTACGGTCAAGCCCAGGATCGACTCCAAGCAGCCATAACGCGGATTGCGATTGCCGAGGCACTACTGAATCCTCGGCCAGTGTCTTCTCCACCGGAACCTGACCCACTGCCCGTAGCTTCCCCGCCTGCACCTGACGGAGCCAACGCGTAAGTGGGAAGCACATGAGTCTGACTGATCATTGGAATGACCGGTATGAAAACAATCCGGCTTCTAAACTCAGTTGGTATCAGGAGAGTTCACCCGAAGTTGAATTCATCACGAGCAATGTTGGCAAAGCAACCCCAATCATTGACATTGGTGGTGGACTTTCACCATTCGTCCACGAATTAATTGACCTTGAATTCACCGACCTCACTGTGTTAGACATCAGTGACTTTGCCTTGAGCGAGGGAGTGCGCAAAGCCGAGGGTCGAAAGGTCGAGTGGATTGCATCAGACATTCGCGACTGGAGCCCTGAGCGGATGTATGGGCTGTGGCACGACCGCGCAGTTTTTCATTTCCTCACCGAAAAAGAAGATCAACAAAGATATCTTCTGATGGCTGCCGAAGCATTGGTACCGGGTGGGTACCTCATCATGGGAACGTTCTCAGAAAATGGGCCAGAAGAATGCTCAGGGCTATCTGTTGCCCGTCACAGCATTGCCGACCTCACAAGCTCACTCGCGGTAGATTTCACCGTGATCGACACCTCGATCCAAGTGCACATCACTCCCAGCGGTTCTGCCCAAGAATTCGCGTGGGTGTACGCCGTGCGCAACTAGCATTTAGCGCCAAAGCCTTACCCGCGAAATCGATGACACCAATACTCCCGTATAGTTCGGGTGTTAGAAAAACAGCGCGGGGTGGAGCAGCTCGGTAGCTCGCTGGGCTCATAACCCAGAGGTCACAGGTTCAAATCCTGTCCCCGCTACCAATGTCAAGTCCCGGGACATCGTTAACCCCTGTCCCGGGACTTTGTTTACTTTTTGAATTTGTAGCCTTTGGGCATTCCGCCTTGTCGGGGTGTTCCTTTTTTTGGTCCTGGTTTGATTCCGCGGGGTTGGTGTTTTCTGGTGGGGTCGAGTTGGAAGTCGCGGAGTATTTCTCCGGTTTCGATGTTGATGATCAGGATGTTCAGGTTGTTGATGAGCATTCGGATTCGTGTTCCTGCATGTTCTAGGCCGATTCCGATGTGGTGGAGTTGGGATGCGTGTCGCAGTGTGACGTGGCCTGCGATGTCGACTTTGTCGGTTCGGATTCTCCAGTGGCCGTCGTTGTTGTTCTGCGGTTGTGCTTTGGCTCGGGCGGTGTATTTCTGGTGGGGTGTTGCTCCGCTGAGGGACCGGTGGGGTCGTTCATTGTTGTAATACTGTGCGAATTCATTGAGTTGTTGTTGGAGTATCTCTAGCGTTTGGGCTCGGGGTTGTTGGGTGAGCCATTTCTTGAGTGTTTGTTGGAATCGTTCGACTTTGCCTTGCGTTTGGGGGTGGTTGGGGCGCCCGTTTTTCTGTTCGATTCCTAGGATCGTGAGCTCGCGTTCGAAGGCGTTTGCTCCGCCTCTGTGGCGGGTGGTGAAGACTAAACCGTTGTCTGTCAACGTGGATGCGGGCATGCCGTGGGTGGTGATGGTGGTGGTGAATGTGTGCAGAACTGTTGCTCCGGTGATGCGCGGGTGGGCGCTGATGTGGAGGGCGAATCGGGAGTGGTCATCAAGCCAGGTGATGATTTCGATGTCGCGTCTTGTGGCGAGTTTGTAGTGGGTGAAATCTGATTGCCAGCATTCATTGGGTAGGTCGGCTTCAAAGCGTAGGTAGGTGCGGCGGGGGCGTTTACGTGGTTCGGGGGTGATGAGTCCTTCGCGGGTGAGGATCCGCCAAATGGTGGTCATCGATGGTGGTGTGTGGCCTTGCAGTGTGAGGTAATCCCAAAGGGATCGAGCTCCAGCGTCGTGTCCGTTGTGGGTGAGTTCATGGCGCAGCGCGATGATGACAGCGGTCATGTTGGCATCGATGGCTTTCGGGTTGCTTTTGGGACGGGTGGATCGTTTATCAACTGCTTCTAGGCCGCCGGTTCGCCAGCGGGCCATGAGTTTGCCCACCCATACCTTTGAAATCCCGTATTGCTCCGCTACGGCCGCGTGAGAACGACCCGCTAACACTGCCTCCACGATAACCCTGTTTTTCGACATGGCTAAGGGTTAACGATGTCGTGGGACAGGGGTTAACTAAGTCGTGAAACACCACACCCGAGGCGGCTCCAATGGAAATGGGCCAAGCACCACGGTTGTTAGTTCCATTAATAATCATGCTGTCTAACATTTTCAGCCAACGTAGACTTTGATTGGCAAGATCAGCAATATCCTTAGACCGGTTCGCTTGCAGTTGGCAACATGTCCAGTTAGTGGAGGTGTACGCCCGGGCCGAAGGCCCCTGACAGCAAGGAGTGTTCATGAGCAGGTTGAGCATTAGGGCGTTGGCCGTCATTGGCGCAGGCGTGTTCGCGGTGGCGTTGACGGTCGGTGGTGCCGGGTCCGCGGGGTCCGCGCCAACATCGGGACCGATCCAGACCATGCAGGATCTCAAGGGTGGGTGGCTCACTGCGTTGACGGGCTTCCGGGAGGGTTCGCCGGTCAGTTGGCAGCATCGGATGATAGTTCGCAAGGTCAATGGGTCGGCTGGGGTTGCGTGGGAACAGTGGCGTGACTGCGCGGATCATGCGGCCAAGTGCACGGCGGACAAAGCGACCGGCGATGGCTGGAGTAATCCGACGCGGGTCCTGATGGTCATGGATTCCAAGGGCGTCGTGCATGGGGTTGGTGCAACCGGAACGATCCTGCTCACTCCGGACGAGGAGGGGATGAACGCGGTCATGCTGTCGCACGGAAAGCAGGGCAGTGGGTCGGCGACATCGAATCCGACGACGTCCGCGCAGTCGCGGACCAAACCGAGCATCCCTCCCATCCCTCCCCTCCCTTCCCCTGGGGACGGGGCGTATGCCGTGGCAGGCCCTACCGTAGGAACTGGCGAGTTCACGTACACGCCATCAAACCCCACCAATATTGTCACCCCCGTACCTGTGACCTAGCATTCAACGACGGAAGCAAAGGGTCGGTGGCCTCTCGGTGACAAGGACTGCGAATCGCATGAGGCATGCCGCCCGAGCGTCGGTAGGGTGCCCGAATGCCGCGCTGGCCGGTCCTAGTTCACGGTGTCGAACGGCGGGCGCTCGTCGGTCAGAGTAGTTTGGACGGATTAGTGCTGATCCTCATCAGACCTGTCGGGGCTCATGCCGAATCTCATCTGGATGTACGTAGTCGGCGGCGATGTCGCGAAGTCCGTTGAGTGCCTCCACGGTCGCAATCACGTCAATGGCAGCAGCGACGTCATGCACCCGCACGATGCCACCAGGTACAGCTGCGAAATGAGCGATCGCGGCATCGGTGGCAGCTCCTCGCGCTCGAGGCGTGCGCCCAGTTATCGCACCGAGGAAACTTTTGCGAGACAGCGCTAGCAGCAGTGGTCGTCCAAGTTCTCGTATCTCGGAGATCTCCCGCAAGAGGGTCAGTGTTTGATGGGGAGTTTTTGCAAAGTCGGGACCAGGGTCGAGGATGATCGACTCTCGAGGGACGCCAAGAGCCACCGCTTCGCTCGACTTCATTGTCAAAAAGTCGCGCACCTCAGTCCCGATATCGCTATAAAGATCGGCGTCTTGTCTTCTCACTTTGGGCGGCGCGGCCGTATGCATGACCACGAGCGCAGCGCTGTTGCGCGCGCACAAGTCGGCAACCTCTGGATAGAGCAGACCGCTCACATCGTTGATGATGTCTGCACCTGCGGCCAAGGATGCTTCCACCACCCGCGGCTTGTATGTGTCAACACTCACGAGTACATCGGGATGTGTCGAGCGAATCCACTCGACGATCGGAATCACTCGTTCGATCTCCAGATCTGCGTCTATCTCTGGCACACCGGTGATCGCTGACTGTCCACCGACATCAAGAACATCGGCCCCCGCATCAATCAAAGTGGCGGCCAGTTCGAGCCGAGAATCAAGAGTTGAGAAGCGCCCCGCATCCGAGAAGGACTCAGGGCTCGCGTTGACCACCCCCATCACTAAGGTTGTATCGATAAGCCGATCGGCGCCTCGAACTCGCAGCAAGGGCGGTGTCATGCGAACAGGCTATCTCTGCACACTCGCCGTGTCATGAACTGTTGGTCTGGGGGTTGACGAGCGCGGGTTCGGACCGGCTGCGACGGGCTGATGCGAAGAGAGAGACTCATCCGGTGACCGCGATGATCACAGTTGCGGCCTCCATTGATAATCATGCTGTCTAACTTTTTGCCTAACATTTTCAGCTGCTGAGCTAGCCGATACCAACTCGAACACTTGCAAACACATCCGCAGCGGCTGTGACCTGACCGTGCGGCAGACCCAAAGAATTATTCGAAGTTTGACATGTGTTGGGTCGTGTCTTACTAGGCTTGCTTCAAAGGTCACAGAATTGCCGGGCTCGCGGCTTGCCAACTAAAAATAGGAGATGAATGAACATGTTCGCCAAGAGAATTTCATTTGTGGCAATACCTGCAGCAGTTGTACTGGGGCTTGTCGGTTTCGCCCCGTCTGCGTCAGCCGCCCCCGCGTCGCCACTTATTGGCACCTGGACAGGCCCGGCCGATGCCTACTATGGGGGGGCGTACGTCAAGGGCACCGAAAAGGTCACCATCACCACCGCTCGAGGTAATGTCGCCAAGGGCACCTGGCAGTGGAAATCGGCCGGGGGTACGTGGTCTAAGCCCAAGCTGGTGCAACTCATTGCCTTGAACTCCGCTGCCGGCGCGACCAGCATCGACATTCTGGGCGCTGACGGTGATGGCACCTATGAGGGCGTGCTGATCCCCGGGGTTAGCCTGGAGATCGGCTACATGGACCCGAAGCATGAAGGTGGTACGAAAACTTTAGTTTTGCATTCGCTGATGTCCAAATCGAAGTAGCGGCAATTTCCGAAGCTGCTGCATCAGGTACCTTCGCCATGCATGTGTGCTGATACGAACAATGCGCTTCCCGTGAGCAGTGGAAACGTGCCTGCTGAACGGTTCAGGATTCACGGAAAACAGACGAAGGACATATGAGGGTAGGGCCTGCTGCAGCGTATTGCGCGCTATAAAGAGGTCCGAAAACAGGTGTAGTTCTCGTGTTCGATGAGTCCCTCGAGGCGATCGGTGACAGCCCGGACGTGGTCGGAGTCGTTGTCACACTGTTTTGTTGCCCATTCGACATCATCACCGCACTGAACCCATCTCCGTTCGGAGTGAGCATCATCGTCCCTGTGGCACCAACGCCATGCACGACGCCTTTTGGCTGCATGACTAATAGGACTCGCGACGGAGCAGTCCAGCCATTGCCGGTCGCTTCGCCCGCCTTGCACTTGGCCGTATGAACCGCGCAGTCACGCCACTGTTCCCACGCAACCGCAGCCGATCCATTGACCTTGCGAACTATCATCCGATGCTGCCAACTGACCGGCGAACCCTCCCGGAAGCCCGTCAACGCAGTGAGCCACCCACCCTTGAGATCCTGCATGGTCTCGATCGGTCCCGATGTTGGCGCGGCCCCTGCAGAACCAGCGCCAGTGACCGTCATAGCCGCTGCGAACACGCCGGCACTCATGACGGCGATCGCCCTACTGCTCAACTTTTTCATGAAATCTCCTTGCGGTCATGGGCCGTGGGCCCGAACGTATCTACGAACAGCAGCAATCCACTTACATTCTGTCAGACGTAACCGGTCGACCACCAGCGATTCTGACGAAATGCCCACAACAACAAGCTCATCGACGAATGTATTGAGTTAGTCAAGGATCGACCGAACAACTCCATCGATCGTCGGCTCCTCGTTCCGAGCGGGGGACAGGAAAAACCAATTTGAGAATCTGGACAGTGTCGAAAGACTGAAGTGGTCAACGCTGCATGGCCGAGAAGGATGCCGTGACATAATGACTCGGTGCAAATCACTTCGCGATTCTTCAACTCATTGCCGGTATCCCAAGGACTGCGGTTGGTGATAAAGGCACTGCCGGTGGCGATTATCGTGCTAATTCTCCGCTGGATATTGCACTATGGGTTTGACGTCAATGGGTTGATGTCCTTTTCGGACGCGACAAGTGTGCTGACCGGTGCGACCGTAATTGTTGGCCTGATGCTTGCCGGGGTCGTGGCGGATTATACAGAGTCGGAAAAACTACCGTCGGCAATCGGTGGCTCGCTGCTAGCGATTAACTCCCTTGCCAACGCGGCCTTGGCCACCAAAGGAGTCGATACCGCCTTCATCCGCCCGAGAGTTGCGCAGGTGGCAGACACGATCAATGACTGGTTCTACGGACGCGTCGGCGATGATCAAATTCAGGTGGCTCAAGCGATGGTCAGCGAATTGATCATTGATGTGGAAAAAGAAGGGGGCGGCGCCCACTACCTGGCTCGACTACTTGCAACCGCATCGGAATTAGGGGCGGCGCTCCAGCGGGTAATGGTGATTCGAAATACCATGTTCATTCAAGCCGGCTACGCCTTGATGAAGATTCTTGTCGGCATCGTGTTGGTTCTCTTCGTTTTGGTTGATTTTCCGTCCGAGTCCGCCCAATGGTTGGTTATAGGGGCGCTCTCGCTGGCCTACACCTATTTGTTGCTGCTGGTGCGTGACCTGGACAATCCATTTGGTTACGGCGAACATGACGGGCGAGGCAGTGGCGCCGACGTCGATCTCGCTCCATTTACTAGGGCATATCGGGAACTGAACGCATAACTCGAATCGTGATTCGTGAGTCACCCAGACTTAACGCGTTATCCTTTCCCCATGGCCATAGTCCCTGGTACTTTGCTCCACCACGAAACAATCCCAACTAGTGTGTCAGGTGCTCGCGCATGGCGGGTTCGCTACGCATCAAGTGATGTGAACGGAAAACCGACTGAATCAACCGGTCTGATTATTGCCCCTATTGCAGAAGGTACTGGTCGATTTGTTTTAACGTGGGCTCACGGCACAACTGGATTGGGTGATGCCGCATGTCCTTCTTCGCAGCCGGATCCTGCTCGAGAACTCACCGTTTATTTCTCACCTGAGTCCACCCAGTCAATTGATTACGGGGTCCCAGGTCTTCAGGGTTTCATTGACGCTGGTTCAGAGGACACTTGCGAATATGCGATGAATGAACCATCGGGTGAAGTGATGCTGTGTGCCTGAACGCCGGCCGCACTTGTCACCTCGACCTCGCCGTCTAATGCAGAGTTGCTGACGACGAGGCGTCCGTTCTTCCCGTCGTAACGAGTGAAAGTCATGGTGCCAGGTCCGGCATCAGGAGATGTTGTGGCACAGCCGGCTAGGACCGTGGACGTGAGAAGGAGGGTGACCGAAAGAGTGGCGGCGCGAGTGTTCACTCGGCAGTGCCGTGCAGACAGCATTCGCAAATGATAAACCATCTTTATTCCTTTATTTTCACTTCCGGTTCACTGAGTGGGAACCACCCGATAGGCCCTAGTCCCGATGGTGAGCACAACCAGGCTCAGACCTAAGGCGACGAGTAAAACCTGTGCATCCCAGTACACCGCGATAAATGTGCCGAGGATCGCCCCGATCGAAATCAGTACATATCTCCCAGCCACCACGATGGAGCTAAACCGTCCGCGATAAGCCTCGCTGACCTGTTGCTGAATGATGGCCGCCGTCAGACCTTGGGCGTACGTGCTCATCAGCGACCCAATGATGACTATCGCGGGGAGTAGCAGGGCCTGTCGTATTAACCAATTGTCTTGCAAGGCAACAGCACCTACCAGCTGGGTGAGTGCGAGACCTAGCACGGAAATAATCAGAAGCAGGCGCGGGTTGCCCCGAAATCCCAGCACCGTTAAGAGCACTCGACCAGCCAGAACTCCCAACATTCCTGCAGCAATGCTCAAACTCGCTAATTCGGGGATGTCTAGGTCAATCAGGACGAGATTCACCAATTGCGTTGGAATAATCACCGCCAGAAAAAGATCAATGACCAGAATGGAACGAGGTGAATCACGACTTCGAAGATAAGCGCTAAAAGCCCCTGGGTTTAGGTCGTTAGGCGGCGGCGTGGGGCGCATGACAACTGGGTTCATAATTTTCCACACGAATACATTGGCCACAAGAATGAGAACCGCCATCACGAACAGCGTTGTTTGCGGATTCGGCATGGCACCGGCGATCAATGCACCAACAACCCCGCCGATACCCAGTCGCAAAATGTTTACGATTTCTGTGGCGCCTTCAGCTCCAGGCCGAACAAAACTGGCTTGGGTTTTCAAGAACGCGATGCTGCCCATTGAGAGTGCGATTCCATCGGCGACAGCCGCGGCAACGGCCAGCCACGGCGGCACCCCACCGAGAATGATTGCTAGCCCGGTCACCGTCATGACCAGAGTCGCAAAGCTCGTCGCCAACACGACGAATGGACGCGGATCCCGCCGATCCATAACGCTTCCAAAGTAAGGACCGGTCGCGGCAACCGTTAACGCAGTCGCGGCTGCCGTCAGTCCCAAGCCCCACTCGGAATCAAATGTGTCATCGAGATATTGCCAGCGTGCCACCTCGCGCGCACCCAAACTGGTTGCAGCAATCAACAACACACCCATGAATGCGAAAATTCGAGGTGTTGGCGTTAATTGGGAATAGACGGATGATCGAGGGAGTGACGTGATACTCGCCATGTTCACCCTCCCTTCAGCCTCAGTCAAAGCATAGGGGTGTAGATCCGAATCGAGTACCGGGTCAGTGAGGGACCTGCTTTTTTCCCGTGATGATTGCAAGGACTCGCTCGAGTGGGCCTTGATTAAACTTTTTCATCCATAACCAAGCGAAGATTGAAAGGATTGCCCACGAAGCGATGCTGGCGAGAACGACAGGGAATGCACCCCACTGACCGAAGTAGCCGAGTCCGTATCCGGCGAATAGGAGTGACAGCAAAGCTGATTCGCCGATGTACACCGATAGAGACATGCGTCCGGCGGGCGCCATGATCGACAAGAACTGCGGCTTGCGCGCGATTATGAGTGCGATGCTTCCGATATACCCAGCGGTAAGAATTGGTGCAGTGATGAATCCGAGGGCGAGGCCAGTGACTCCGGTGAGCGAGTAAGGGTTGTCATCGGCTGTTGCGCCGATCAGTAGTACGGCGGCAATCACCTGCAGGGGTAGACCGATTACCCAACCCCAAAGGGCCATGCGTCGCCACAATTGGATGTGTGTTTCCGGTTCCGCGAGGAGCTGATGTCGTGATGCGCGAAGACCAAGAGTGAATGCTGCAAAGACCATAGGACCTTGCAAAAATAGGACTGTTAGCAAAGTATCGGGAAGTTCCTCGAGTCGCGCTAATGAAGCTTGCGCAAAAGACCCAGTTGTCAAAGCGCTTTCTAAGTTACTCGGTGCTAAAAGCTCATCAGGCAAGGAAGTGAGAAGTGCGGAAATCGCCGTGATAAAAAATACGGAAGTCACAATCGTTGCGATCGTCCACCTGCGAAGTGCGCGATCTGTCGACCGAGAAATTGCCAGCAAAAGCAATCCCAAGATTGAATAGGTGATTAAGATATCGCCGATAAAAAAGAAGACTGCGTGTGCGAGACCGAAGAGGAATAATGCAAAGAGGCGGCGGAGGTACCTACGTCGATTCGGTGTGGAGTTATCGCGCAGGATGAACGCTGCGCTGTAGCCGAACAAAAATGAGAACAGTAGGTAGAACTTGCCTTCCGCGAAAGTCACGACAAGTAGCGCTGTCACTAGATTTGCGGCGCCATCCACCGACGCTTGAGTGAACCCTCCAGTGCTTATGCCCAGGAAAGCGGCGTTCACCACAACTATCCCGAGCAGGGCAATACCCCGAAGTCGGTCGGGCAATGCCTCGCGAGGAGTTGTTGTACTCATGGGGTTAAATCAGTATAAGTTCATCTGATATTGCATTCAAGCCAAACCAGCCCAATAGGGATTGATTCATGGTTAACTTCCTTCACAGCCTACGATCGCGACATGGTCTGTGTAATGGGAAGGAGGGGTTGAAAGTGGAGCCGTTTCAACTGCGGATTCGACTTGACCACCCAGGCCAGTTATTTAAAGCCGATGACATCTCGCCCACCGATCCCCGTTACACCGAGTACACCGCGCAACCTGCACTCGACACCGTGCGCGAGGAACTCCTGATCAAGACTCTTCCTAAAGACCAACCGGTGGAGCTGATACTGGAACTCCCTGAAGAGTACATTCAGCCGTCCACCCAAACACAACTCAATGAAGCTGTGCATCGGTACCTTCAGGTGGAAAATAAATTGGATCAGGAGTCCTTCCAATCCCGAGGTCCTGTTGTTCGCCGCCTCTTAGTTGTTTCCATTGCAGTATTTTTCGCAATCCAGATGGTCGCAATCACAATCAAGAACCTGACCAATGCCAAGGACTTCTACCTCACAGATTCCTTAGCAGAAGGTCTGGCCGTTACATCATGGGTAATTCTCTGGGTCCCCGTGCAATTTCTCACGGTGGATGCTTGGCAACGCAGTCTGCGAAGGCGTCGACTGGGAACCATAAATCGAATGCAAGTGAGATTGATTCCCACACCCGACTGAAGGGATTCTGCCTGCTCAAACCGGTCCATGCCCTAAGGGAATGAGACCTCCGGCACCGTTGACATTGCTTCGGCCAGCCGTGCATCGGAGAACACTTCATCGACCATCTCTCCGCGCAAGTACTGGTCGTAGGCGGGTAGGTCGAAGTGGCCGTGCCCGCAAAGTGCAGTCAGAATTACTGTCTCTTCCCCGGTCTCCTTAGCCTTGAGGGCTTCGCGGATAGCGACCGCGATTGCGTGGGTTGGTTCCGGAGCAGGAACTATCCCCTCGGCGGGTGCACTACGCTGATCCCAACTATATTGACGCGTCTGGGTTGCGCCGTGCAGCTCGAAGCGCTTGCTGTTGGGAGTGTTCAGTGATCATTGGAGTCCTCCACGAGGCACTTCCCGGGGAGACCCGGGTTTCAGCCACGCCTGCTACCGTCGAGAAGTTGATTGAGCTCGGGTACGGCGTCGTAATTGAGCCAGGCGCCGGCGCCGCATCATCGTTCTCTGATGATTCATACATTGCCGCCGGTGCAACGATCGGAGATGCCGCCACCGCAGACATCATCTTCGGAATTAATGCGCCGTCGGTTGCGCAACTTGATCGACTCCGCGAGGGCACGACCGTCATCTCTTTGGTCAGCCCAGCGCTCAACCCTGACCTCGTCGCGGATCTGGCGCGTCGACGCATCACCGCATTGGCCATGGATGCTGTACCGCGTATCTCTCGTGCTCAGTCATTAGACGTCCTCAGCTCGATGGCCAATATTGCGGGCTACCGCGCGGTGATCGAGGCTGCAAATGCATTCGGTCGATTCTTCACTGGGCAGATCACAGCTGCCGGCAAGGTTCCTCCCGCAAAGGTGCTCGTTGCAGGTGTGGGTGTTGCGGGACTGGCTGCCATCGGAACTGCCGGTGGCATGGGCGCAATCGTCTACGCCACTGATCCGCGCCCTGAGGTCGCCGACCAAGTGTCATCCCTTGGTGGCAAGTACTTGGAAGTTGCAGCCGCCGATGTCGAGGTTTCGTCAACCGGCTACGCCAAAGAGATGTCCGATGACTACAACGCGCGCGCCGCGGCTCTTTACGCCAAGTGGGCCCCGGAAATCGACATCATCATCACAACCGCATTGATTCCTGGCCGCGCGGCACCGATCTTAATTACTGCCGAGATGGTTGCGAGCATGAAGCGCGGCAGTGTGATCGTCGATATGGCTGCATCTAATGGTGGAAACGTTGAGGGCACAGTTAAAGGCGAGGTCGTGGTCACGGCCAATGGAGTCACAATTATTGGCTACACCGATCTGCCCGGTCGCCTCGCAGCGCAGGCTTCGCAGCTCTTCAGCACCAACCTTGTCAATCTGTTGAAGCTCATGACTCCTGGTAAAGATGGCGTACTTGTCATCGACTGGGATGACGTCGTGCAGCGCGGTATCACGGTTGCCCGCGATGGTGAGGTCACCTGGCCGCCGCCCGCCGTGCAGGTGTCGGCAGCACCTACGCAGGCAGTAGCGGAGCATGTGATTGCCGAAGTGCCGGTGAAGGCGCCGATGAGCGCTGCCCGTCGATTCACTTACGTTGGTATTGGGGCCGCGATCTTGCTGCTTCTCGTTGCAGCGTCCCCTCCATCTTTTCGCGTGCACCTCACTGTCTTCGTCTTGGCAATCGTGATCGGTTACTACGTGATCGGCAGCGTGCACCACGCATTGCACACGCCGCTGATGTCGGTCACCAACGCGATCTCAGGCATCATCGTCGTCGGCGCGCTCCTACAGATCGGTCACGGCAACACCGCGATCACGGTCTTGGCCTTCGTCGCAGTCCTACTGGCCAGCATTAACGTGTTCGGCGGCTTTGCCGTGACGCGCCGAATGCTCTCGATGTTCTCGCGGAGCTGATCACATGACTATTGAATCCCTCGCACAGGCAGCCTTTTTAGTTGCTGCACTGCTTTTCATCCTTGCCCTTGCCGGCCTCTCCAAGCATGAGACCGCGAAGGCGGGTAATGCCTATGGAATGACGGGTATGGCAGTCGCGCTCGTCGCCACTATCGCATTGGCTGTCGATCGCGGCATTGATTCCCTCGGCCTGATCCTTATCGGTGTGGCCATGGTCGTTGGCGCTGCGATTGGTCTGTGGCGGGCACGAGTTGTCGAGATGACGGGCATGCCCGAACTCATTGCAGTCCTGCACTCCTTTGTCGGCCTGGCGGCCGTACTGGTGGGCTGGAATGGTTACTTGCTCGTCGAGGGTGGTGGAAGTCCGGAGGAAATTGCCCTGCTCACCGCGGAAGGCACACTGGGAATCCACAGTGTTGAAGTTTTTGTCGGTGTCTTCATCGGCGCGGTGACCTTCACCGGCTCGATCGTCGCTTACGGCAAACTTTCGGGTCGGATGAATTCAAATCCACTCGTACTGCCCGGCAAGAACATTCTTAACATCGGCGCACTCGTTGTCTTCGCGGTACTCACCGTGTGGTTTGTCATCGACCCGGCGCTCTGGCTGCTGATCGTGGTTACGATCATTGCTCTGGCTCTTGGCTGGCACCTGGTTGCCTCCATCGGCGGCGGTGACATGCCCGTAGTTGTGTCAATGCTCAACAGTTACTCCGGCTGGGCCGCGGCGGCTGCAGGGTTCCTCCTCGGCAATGATTTGCTGATCGTTACCGGTGCACTCGTGGGTTCCTCGGGCGCTTACCTGTCCTACATAATGTGCAAGGCGATGAACCGTTCGTTTATCTCGGTCATTGCCGGTGGTTTCGGTATCGAAGCTGGGCCAGGTGAAGACAAGGACTACGGCGATCACCGCGAAGTGAGCGCGGTAGAGACGGCAGAGTTGTTGCGTAATGCGCAATCAGTGATCATCACTCCGGGCTACGGCATGGCCGTTGCTCAGGCGCAATACGGCGTTGCTGAACTCACCCGCAAACTGCGCGAGAACGGCACCACCGTGCGCTTCGGTATCCATCCGGTCGCCGGCCGCCTACCTGGCCATATGAATGTTCTTCTCGCAGAGGCGAAGGTGCCTTACGACATCGTGCTTGAGATGGATGAGATCAATGATGACTTCGCAGACACCGATGTCGTGCTCGTGATTGGTGCGAATGACACGGTGAATCCTGCCGCTGAGACTGATCCTGGAAGCCCAATTGCCGGTATGCCCGTGCTGCGCGTCTGGAACGCCAGTGACGTGATCGTGTTTAAGCGCTCCATGGCTTCGGGCTATGCCGGTGTGCAGAATCCACTGTTCTTCAATGAGAACTCCGCCATGCTTTTCGGTGACGCGAAGGACAGGGTCGACGACATCGTTCGCGCCCTCTAGGAATCTGGCCGTAAAGGCGGCTCATTCGGTACGTCTCCGAACTTGTACTCCAAGTGCTATCATTGCTAGCAGAATGGGGGTGGCTGATGGCCGCTGTGAGTATTAGGAACCTGGACGACGACATTAAGGAGCGCCTGCGCATGCGGGCCGCCTCTCACGGTCGTTCAATGGAGTCTGAGATCCGCGCGATTCTTGTCGATGCGGTTACGGAAAATGACGAGCGTCGGGGCATGCTCGTTACCCTTATGGATCGCTTTGGTGACCTCGGGGGTGTCGATCTCGAAGCGCCAGCGCGGTCGACGTTGACACGGGCGGCTGATTTGTCGGCATGATCGTTGTCGACACCAATGTCGTCTCCGAGCTGATGAAGTCGTCACCGGAAAATTCAGTGCGCGATTGGATGTTGGGACAACGCCAGACGGAACTATTCACGACTTCGATAACAGTGGCAGAGATCCTTTATGGGATCGAACGACTTCCCGATGGCCAGCGGAAGGAGATGTTGCGTACGGCAGCAACGGAGGTCTTCGCAGCGTTTGAGAATCACGTGCTCCCCTTCGGCCGCGAAGCCGCGGTTGCCTACGCGTCGCTTGTTAATCGTCGCGACCTGCTGGGATTGCCAATCAACGGGTTCGATGCACAAATCGCTGCAATCTGCACTACTCACAATGCCACATTGGCTACCCGCAATGGCAAGGACTTCGAGCACAGCGGAATCACCCTTGTCGATCCGTGGATGTCGGCCTGATCCCGTTCACATGCTGCGCAACGTAGGCTTGCCTGCGTGCTCCGACTGACCGCAACACAAGCCCGACAGGGTGCTTCGTGGGCGGCGGCACGACTGTTGCATATGGGCGTCACTCCAGGTGGCCGCATCGCGATAGCCCCGCGCAATGAAAAAGATATTGATCAAGCCCAATGTCAGCAGAGCAGCATCATCATGTCTGTGTGGGGGGCACTCTCTATCGGTGTAATCCCCGTCATGGTGAACCCTGATCTGTCAGAGCGTGAACGCGAATATATATTGCGCGATTCCGCACCGACTGCGGTTTTCGACACCACGGCGTCACTCGTTGCGCTCTGCTCTAGCCTCGAAGAGTCGCATCCTTTGCCGCCATATCCTTTGCCGACATATCCATTGCCGACATATCCCCTCGGACGGCCCATGCACTACACATCAGGCACTACGGGAAAACCCAAGGGTGTGTGGTCTGGTGTTCTCACACCGGAGTCAGCCGCCGGGCTTTGGGAGACCGAGGTTTCAATGTGGGATTGCTCATCCCGTGACACGTCATTGGTTCATGGCCCACTAACTCACTCAGGTCCTTTACGTTTCGCTCTCTACACACTCCTTGCAGGAGGTGATGTATTGCTTCCGGGCTGGTTTGATGCCGAACTTCACGCCAAGGCAATTGCTGAGCATCGTCCGAGCATCGCATTCGTGGTTCCGAGTCACATGCAGCGTCTATTCGAAAGATCTGGTGGCTTGCCAGAGAGTCCTTATCGAATGTTGGTGCACGCCGGTGCAGCTTGTCCGCCAGTTCTCAAGCAGGCGATTCACGATTGGGTCGGTGCCGAAAACGTGTGGGAGTTCTACGGTTCCACTGAAGGGCAGTTCACGACAATGCTGGGAACGCAATGGGCTTTGCGGCCCGGCTCAGTAGGTAAGGCTCGACCGGAGCGCGAGTTGCGAATAATCGATGGAACCATTTGGTGCGCACCACCGGAGTATGGCTACTTCGAGTACTGGGGTGATCCGGAGAAAACCGCTGCAGCTTGGCGGGTAATTGATGGGCGACGTTGGTTCACGGTCGGAGACCTGGGGCGCCTTGATGACCAGGGGTACCTCTACATCGAGGGTCGACGCGAAGATCTCATTATTACCGGTGGGATGAACGTCTATCCGGCAGAACTTGAAGCAGAGATCTTGGCTTTCGACGGGGTACATGATGTTGCAGTGTTCGGCGTGCCTGATGAACGCTGGGGCCAAAAAGTGTGCGCCGCGGTTGTCGGTAACGTCGACCTCGACCTCAATGCACTCAGCACCCGGCTACGTCAGGACCTAGCGGGTTACAAACAACCGAAGGAGGTCTTCGTGGTTGATCAACTGCCGCGCACCGCCTCGGGGAAAATCCAACGACTCAAGGTCGCTGGGGAACTCGGTCTGGAGTGAGGTTTATGCGTAAATTAAATGGCAAGAATTTTGATGGAAACATCATGGAGCCGAATGCCGAAAGTGCACTCAAGCATCCAATTTCGATGATTGTCTTATTAGCCGCCATGGCTGGAGCCATGGACGCTGTCGATTTTCAACTCTATGGAGTGTTTACGGCGAACCAAGCGGGAAACCTCGTCTTGTTTTGGGTGCGTTTATCTTCAAGCGCGGGCGAAGCCGCACTGTCCCTGTTTTCACTTGCTGGCTGTGCAATAGGCGTTGCAGTTGTCATCATTCTGCGGTTCAGCTTTCCATTTTTTATTGCTCCGCGAGGCTCGCGAGCTTTGCTCTTCCTCGCTGCGGTACTTCTCCTCGTTACAGCTGTAATAGGTGCCCAAGTGTCGCAGCCGTTGCAGGAGGAAGTGAACAGTAATCAACTTCCCATCGGTTCGGCTGATTGGTGGGCAGGAGCGTTATCGACAAGTACATCTGCAATGGCACTCGCGATTCTGGGCACAATCTTTATTGTGATGGGAACTGCCCGCGTGCACATAATTTCGGGCACGTCACCATTTGTGGATTCGGTTCGTTATTCAATGGCCCGCGCATTAACAGGTGATGCATCTTGGAATGCGAAACTCAAAACAGTTATTTTCTTTCCCATAGCCTGGTTCCTAGGAGCGGCATTTGCAGCCCTGTCACCGGTTCCCAGGGGAGCTATCGCAACGGCTTGCGCTCTCATCGTTTGCTTGACAGCATTGCTTTCACGTCGCGTTGGAGCTGATTCGTAACAATTGGGAACAACAGTGTTTTCCCTCAGACTGGTTGCTGCCGAGTAAAATGCGTAGGGTGAAGGACCGGCTCAACGATCTAGTCGATGCCGCGTCAACCACCCGCGAGCGAGTCACGATCACCTTGAACGGCACCCCGGCAGCGGTACTGATCGGAGTGGACGAGTGGGAGTCGTTGCAAGAGACACTCTTTTGGCTGTCCCAGCCGGACGCGTCTACACCCAAGAGCAGATTCGGTCGGAATTCATTGTCGCGACCGGTGACCAGTGAGTCACGAGGTCTTCATGATGGTCATCTATCGAAACGAATGACCTTGTGTAGACGCAATGCAACCCTAGGCATTGGCGATAGTTTCGAGTGTGTTGGTTACAAGCGACCGAAGAGCGCTATGTCCTCATCGAAGTTTTGAATGTCAATATCTGACACAGTTCGGCGCGTGTGAGTGATCGCGAACAGGTAATCCTCAGTTGAGGCGCCAACGGCTTCGCCGGTGTCTCCGCGCATTTCCCGTTCGAATGATGCCTGAGCAGCTGAGCGTGAAGCAAATTCTATGTCTGCAGGTGTGAAGTGCTCGGAAGCCTCAACAAGGGCATTGATGTTGACGTCGGCTCGTGATGATCGCGATACAAATGACGTCCAGATAGCAGCGCGCGCAGAAGCATCGGGTGGCCCGATTGGGATGATGTAGTCGAATCTCCCCGGGCGCAGGAATGCTTGGTCAAGAGTGCGAACAGAGTTTGTTGCACACACGAGTAAACGCGTGTCACGTTGCCTGAAGGCAGGGATGATCTTCAGGAGTTCGTTGGTCACACCGTGGGCTGGGCTCTTGCTGACTCCCTCGCGGGCCGATGCGATCTCTTCCACTTCGTCAATGAATACGAGAACCTTTTCGAGTTCGTCAATGAGCGCGAACGTGTCATGTAGAGCTTGAGCCATTCCGGCCGAATCTGCAGTCAGTCGTGACGGGAAGATCTCAATGAAGGGCCATGACAGTCGTGATGCAATCGCGCGAGCAAAAGTTGTCTTACCGGTTCCTGGCGGACCAAAAAGTACGATCGCGTGCGGAGCCATGACGCCGTGAGCAGATGCCCGCTCCGGATTAGCCAGTGGCATCACGACTCGCTTATCGATGATCTCTTTTTCGTCGTGCATTCCTGCAAGTTTTGGCCAGAGGTCTCGTGTAAGAACGCGGCCACCGAGGGTGTTGAGGGTGATTGCCTCACCCGGGGTTAATGCTTCGCGCTTTTCCCAGTAGGCAGCGGTCTCACGGCGGGTGTAGCCAGCTCGTTCAAGTCCTTCTGCCATCTGCTCTTCCTCGGTGAGCAGATAGGAGATGGTTGACACGCCCGCGTTGACGAGTCGATCCTCGAGATGAGTGAGAAGAGCCGATGGCACTCCCTCGCCACGGTGATTTGAATCGACAGCGAGTCGCATCACCCAGGCCCGTGATTCTGAAACGCTCGCGACGGCTGCTCCGACCACGGTGTCTTGGTGCACAGCAACGATTGCAACTGCATCGCCACGCAGAGCTGAAATACATTCGGCGATCGAATAGACCGATGCCATACCAGGGGTGAGTTCCCAGAGGTGTACAACTGGTTCCAAGTCACTGTCTTGGTAGTTCCGCACAATGAATGACATAAGCCAACGCCCTTTCCCGCGCAATGCCCTTCTAGAGGAACACAGTAGAACTAAATGACTTCACTTGCTTGTTGAACCGGAGGCCTACTTTCCAGGAGTCGCGAGTAGATAGGCGTTGACCGCACTAGCGAGTTCTGCCGCCATAACTTTCTGGCTTATGTCGATGCGAGAGATTTCGTCTTGGTCAAGCATGATCTGCTGGAAGGTGGCAGCGATGAGCATCCGTGCGGCCATGTCTATTTTGCGCTTAGTAGCAGCGCTCGAGGACTTCGGTAGGTAGCCCTTTATAAACATGGTGAAAGCGTCATTCATTCCGATCGTGAATTGCGAACCCATGGCTCGATACTGCGGATCATGGGAATTACCCACCGCGAAGAAATAGGTGGGCGCTCTGTGCCGGTGCACGACATCGAACGACTCCGTGAGCAAGGCGTTGAGAAAGGACTCCAGATCATCTGCGGTTGACGCTTTGGCGAGCACATCCTTGATTTCCACGGCCATGGTCGCTAGTACACGTTCATGCATGGCGCCGAGAAATCCCCGCACATCCCCGAATCGCGCATAGAAAGAGCCGACGGACGTTTCGGAACGTTCTACGATCGCCTCGAGGGTGACGGCAGCGCTTCCGCCTTCATAGAAAAGCTGCTCACCTGCGTCGAGCATGCGATTCATCGAAGCAATGCTTCGCGCTTGAACGGGTGCACTACGGGCCATGATCAAATCCCCCAATGACTAAGTGTGGGACAGGGTAACAGGTGATGCTATCGAGGCCTCTCGATAGTTGGCCACCTGAAGGATTCACCAGCCTGGATTCATGCGTTTATGTGTGATGGGATTCATCGGCCAGCCGAGGTGATAAGGTTACCTTATGAGTTTAGTTCTGGACTATCACGATGCGAGGCGTAGGGAGAGTGTCTCGCGGCTGCAGCGTGTAATGGCATTGCGCGCCATGCTGGCTAACGGGAGTAGCCAGCGTGAGGTTGCCGAGTCCATTGGAGTGTCCCAACCCGCTGTGAGTCAGCAGTTGCGGAACGCGGCAGACGCACAGGCACTTGACGCGGAGATGGTGCTGGTGGCAGCCGCACCGATTTTGAAGACGTTGGCAGATGAGCGCGGTTTTAGGCGACTGGCGGTGTTTGGTTCTGTTGCTCGCGGTCAGGCTCGGCCTGATTCTGATATTGATCTTCTCGTCGAAGCGCCACCGGGAACGTCTTCATTTGACCTCGTCAGGTTTCAACTCCTGCTGGCCAAAGTGTTAGGGCGCGGTGTTGACCTCGTTGAGTACGGGGGATTGAAAGATGGACTCGATGACGACATTCGTCGCGAGGCCGTGTTGTTGTAATGGATCGCCGGGCTGCTAAGGAACTCATACATATCCAGACGTGGCGCGTGCGGATGTCCGAAATCGTTGAGCGCGGTCAGCAGGTATATCTTGAAGATGCTCTCCTGCAAGAAGCGGGCGATTCACTCATGATGAAATTAGGCGAAGCCGCCAACTGACTCTCAAGGCTCGAAGTCCTGGCACCTGCGGAAGTCGAGTGGGCTATAGCGATAGCAAATCGCAACTTCCTGATCCACCAGAACGACGAAATCAATCGACAGTTAACGTGGCTGACGCTTTCGCGTGACTTTCCAGCTTGGAGGCGCTCGCTTCAGCAACTCTATGAAGTCGCAGCGAAATCAATAGCAATCGAATTGGAATGACCCAACGAACCCGAGTGCCGATGACACGCCGACCTTGAATTGGTGCAGCGATGCAGTGGCCTGCAAATGCTTCGGGTCCGTCCAATTCGGGCTAAATAGTCCTTTAGCCGGATGTGGCCATCATCTGCGTCAAAGTAGTGGTGTAGTTCTCACCGCTGGCTAGTTGCATGCTGACGGCACACGATAGGTATCCGTTGAGGATCTGTTGCGCACTCGGTTGGCAGTTGACCGTGAAGGCGCTCGTTGCGGCCGGACCCATCAAGGTTCCTTGCTGCCAGGCCGTTGTCAGAATTGAACTCATCGCTGATGCCACCGCGGCCCATGTACTTGCGTTGTTGGGCTGGAATACGTACTGCTGCATCGACTGTTGCAACTGCGCGGTCAAAGCGCCGGTTTGACTGTCACCCGCATCATCAATGAACAGACTTACGCTCGTGAAGGTGCGAGGGGTCGCGGGCCGTTTCCATCCCTTGCCCTTTTCACTCGGTTCCACCGTGCGATAGGTACGCGACGCGGTAAATGTCAATGTGTGACCCGCGCGCTCGTAACGCGGTTTGGTGAGCGTGACCACGATGGACTGTGGTGCCTCACCTGCGCGCAACGGTCGGTCAGCGAATTTGGTGACCGGGTCGACCCCGCGCATGGTGAGAGTGAAGCGTTCGTCCTCGCCTTTTGAGGTTTGGCCGAGCACAGTCGAGCCCGCTACGGCCTGCACGGTGATTAGATAAGACGGATTCGCAGCCTGTGCGGGGGCACTCGAGGCCACGAGGCATACGGCAGCCATGGCAGCAATTAACGCTGATGCCGCAGTCGATTTGCTGAGTCTCATGTTGCACCCTTTCCGAGCTTCTAGGTAAATCGAGACGTTCTCGGGTGGTTCTGTGCTTTATTAGGAATAATGAAGATGGGTTGGGAAAGCCGGAAGGGTACCGACGCAAATTCCCATGATAGAGATAATCCCTCCGAAGTAGATGAAACTTCGATTATTTAACTGTTCATTATTTGTACACCAAAGAAAACTCCTTTATTAACGGATGACCATTAATTTTCAACTAAATAAAACCAATTGTTTCCTAAGGAGTGTTCGTGAAGGTCAATCGAATTTCGATAGTTGCCGTTGTGGCAATGTCGGCAGGAGCTCTCATCGCTTCAAGTGCCATCGTCAATACCGCTTCGGCGTCCGAAGGGAACGTGACCCTAACGCTTCTGCATAACAATGACGGGGAGTCCGCACTACTTCCCCAGACGGTGACTGTGAATGGCA
>Ga0247838_1002133_pt1 | contig 26131 bp, 26 predicted proteins | sample LaCruzMarch2015__5_FD_189097 | JGI IMG/M metagenome (GOLD analysis project Ga0247838, IMG submission 189097) | Freshwater microbial communities from meromictic Lake La Cruz, Castile-La Mancha, Spain - LaCruzMarch2015_15m | ecosystem: Environmental > Aquatic > Freshwater > Lake | place: Spain... | reverse complement strand
TGGTGAAAACCCATGACATCGGCGTCATTAAAATGGAAGTTATGCGGAATCAGGGCCCGCAGGATAACTTTTTACAAAAAGCAAGAAAGTTGGCCACCGAACGCGGGATTGTGCTGATTTTTGACGAGTGTACTTCAGGCTTTCGTGAAACTTATGGGGGACTTCACCTCAAATATGGGGTGAATCCAGATATGGCCATGTTTGGAAAGTCTTTGGGGAATGGGTACGCCATCACCGCAGTCATCGGGAAGAGAGAGGTTATGGAGACAGCCCAAAATAGCTTTATCAGCAGTACTTTTTGGACGGAGAGGATTGGCCCGACCGCTGCCTTAAAGACACTCGAAGTGATGAAAAGGGAAAAGTCCTGGGAACAAATCACCCAGACAGGTATTTCGATTCGTAAAGGATGGCAACGTTTGGCGGATGCAAATAGGCTTGAAATCGAACAGTGGGGTCTTCCAGCGTTGGCGGGCTTTACTTTCAAAAGTCCTCATGCGCTTGCCTACAAGACGCTAATCACGCAAGAGATGCTAAAAAAAGGGTTTCTGGCTGGAAACTGCGTTTACAGCTGCATTGAACACAAGTCGGCGCTGGTCGAAAAATTCTTTGAAGCCTTGGATTCGATATTTTCCTTGGTCAAAAGGTGCGAAGATGGGGCCGACGTAAAAAGCTTACTTAATGGATCAATCTGTCATTCGGCTTTCAGGAGATTAAATTAAAAAAGAAACAGCCATGAAGCTAAAACCAACAAAATACTATTTAAAAATCATCGACCAAATTGAGAGCGTCCGCACCGAAAACAATATTAACTGGATGGATATATTGAGAATTGCCTTTGAGGGCAACCCTGAAAAGGCATTACGATGTATGAAAAGAATTAATAGCCAAGATGGTCAAATCTCGCGGCTGATGAAAAAGCTAACCAGAAAGTAGCTCGTTGAAGTTAAAAGCTCGGCCCGCAACGATAAAAGATAGAGCTCAGCTTTTAGATTGGGCTAACGACCAAGAAATACGAAAAAGAAGTTTCATGACGAGAAGAATCACCGATGAAGAACATGATAAATGGCTCTCCAGAGTTCTTGCAGATAAGGAGAATCAATGTCTATTTATCATGGAAAATCAGGATGCAAGCTCCTGCGGGCAGGTTCGTTTTAGTAGAAACGGTGGGGATGATTGGGAAATTCATTTTTCGATTGCTGCACAGTTCAGGGGTCAAAAGCTTGGGGCGCAAATGATAAGAGTTGGACTCGATGCCTTTGTAGAGAATGCTCAGAGATCACGAATAATTGCCAAAGTAAAAACAAACAATACGGCTTCTTTAAGGGTTCTTGCAACAGCAGGATTCGAGAAAGATGAAAAATGTGCATCAAACGATTTAGAAACCAGATTAATTTATATTCCTAAGTGAAAATCGGCACACAAATAATTGGAAAAAACCATCCGCCCTTTATTATTGCCGAAATGTCCGGTAATCATAACCAATCCTTGGAGCGGGCGTTGGAGATTGTGGAGGCCGCCGCTAGGGCAGGCGCACATGCATTCAAGCTACAGACATATACTGCCGATACCATGACCCTTGATCTGAAAGAGAAAGAGTTCTTTATTTCCGATGAGAAAAGCCCCTGGAAAGGCAAAAGCCTTTATGACCTCTATAAAATCGCACATACCCCATGGGATTGGCATCAACAGATTTTTGATTTCGCAAAAAAGAATGGCCTCATCTGCTTCAGTACGCCTTTTGATGAAACATCAGTGAACTTTTTAGAGAAATTAAGGTCACCGGCCTATAAAATCGCCTCTTTCGAAAACACAGATATTCCCTTGATTCAGCGTGTGGCATCCACAGGTAAACCACTAATCATTTCCACTGGGATGGCCACTCTGGAAGAGCTGGATGAATCAGTAAATGCGGCACGTCAATCAGGCTGTAAAGATCTGATTCTACTCAAATGCACAAGCACTTATCCCGCCACACCTGAAAACAGCAACCTACTCACGATCCCCCATCTCAGGGAAAGGTATAAGTGCGAGGTCGGCCTTTCTGATCATACCCTTGGGATTGGGGTGGCCGTAGCCAGCGTTGCGCTTGGAGCAACCGTGATTGAGAAGCATTTCACCCTGAAGCGTTCGGATGGAGGAGTAGACAGCGCTTTTTCCATGGAACCTGACGAAATGAATCAACTTGTCGAAGAAACAGGCAGGGCCTGGGAATCGCTGGGGAAAGCCTACATTGGCCCGACAGAAGCCGAAAAGTCGTCCATTACATTTCGAAGATCCCTTTACATCGTCAAAAACCTCAAGGCAGGGGATGTGCTGACCAAAGAAAATGTGCGCGCCATTCGTCCCGGTCTCGGACTGCCCCCTAAACATTTTGATCAGATACTTGGGAAAAAGATCAAAAGTAGTGTGAAGATGGGCACGGCTCTGACCTGGAGCCTGCTTGGCTAAAAGAGCAATATACGATTTTGCGCGCCTTTTCGGGCGCACAAAAAACATCAATCAATAAATCAATCATCATTAAAGGTGTGGACTCGATCATTATTGAGACAGATCGATTCTTGCTAAAATCTTTAACAGAGGAAGATGTGTCCGACAGATACCTGGGCTGGCTTCGAAACGATGAAGCATTATCATTCATCACTGCGGCTAAAAGAACATCGACACTCTCAAGCCTGCGGGAATATGTACGAACCCACAGCGCCCGACCGGACACGATATTCCTAGGGATATTTGGCAAGGACAACAACTTGCATGTTGGAAATATTAAGTATCAACCGGTAGATTCACAAAAAGAGTATGCGGTTATGGGAATTCTGATAGGAGATCCTGCTTATCGTGGATTAGGGGTGGCATCAGAAGCCATCAAGGAAAGTGCCATCTGGCTGCAAAGGCATCGAAATATCAACCAAATTGTTCTTGGAGTACACAAAAAGAATGAAGCGGGAATTCGGGCGTACAAGAAGGCCGGATTCCAGATTGCGTCTACGCCCCATATCCCAATGTGTGCAGACAATGTGTCAACAATGTTTTGGAATATATGAACATTCCAGTAATCACGAAATATATTAAGCTGCGCAAACGTCGAAAGCTCTCCGCGATGATGCGTGGGTATCGATTGCTACGAGCACACAATAAATTACCACGCATCATGGAGACTCAGAATGCCTTAGTTGAAATGCCGCTGGGTATATCCCAAAACAAAATATCGAAGTTTCTTTTCGGGGCGTCAACAGAGAAAGCCAACGAAGGAATCCGCAACTTTTTGGTCATAAGAGTTGGAATGTATTCGTTAAACAAAAGCCTGCTCGTTAGTCTGGTGAAGAAAAAAGATCGCATCGTTCATCCTTTGCCCGAAATATGGAGGGGAAAAATACGATCACTTGGATGGAATGTGTCAGAGATCAGGTCCGCTTTGATGTGGCAGGGTTTTTTATTCCTTTGTTTTGGTTATGGAGGGTTTCTTTTAACAAAAAACCTATTATTGGGCATAATAAGCAGCTTTCGTAAAATACCGGACAATTCTGAAAGGAGCGTTTATTTTGCAGGATTAACAAAGAAAAATTTGCCGCAACAAGAGGATGGCGATAGTTATGATATAATTTCTTGGTATCTGCAGTGGCAGGGAAAGGAAACGGAAATACAAACTATCGGACATAATGTAAAAGATATCCCAGAATTTAAAATTAAAGGGGTCAATATCCGCTATACAGACCCATTAGCACCACTAAGAGGACTAGTCACAAATTTCTGGCTCTTTTCATGGGGTTTTGGTGCAGCTTGCATATGTCTGCTTGATTGGTTGCGGGGTCGCTGGTGGAGTCCTTTAATGTTTGCGCCTTGTGTTCAGGCTTTCATTGCAAAGCAGCAACCCACTTTTGCAGTTGATTACTTGTTCCACAACTCTGGTTCAAGCAAACCATTATGGCTTTATGAGGTTGAGACGAGGGGCGCAAAATCAACTTTTTATTTTTATTCCACGAACTGCGACTCGTTTAAAACAAGAGAGGGCTACCAGTCTACCCCCGCTTACTACCGAAACATGAATTGGAGTAGGTATCTTGTATGGGATCAGGAACAAGCGGAATTCGTTCGTAGGTGTGTTGGAAATGAAGCCAAGGTTGAAATTGTGGGGCCGATCTGGCACAGCGACTCAACGGCCATCTTGCCGGACCTAACTTCTCGAACAGTCGCCGTATTCGACGTCCGGCCGAGACGTAAATCTATCTATGTAGAGTTAGGTGATTCCTTGGAATATTACACGCCTGCCATAGGAATTAAATTTCTAGACGATATACATGAAGTGGTAGTTCAACATAATTGGATCATGGCGTGGAAGGGAAAAAGGAAGCTACCCCAAACCCAAACTAGGCAAATTGCTAAATCCTATAAATCGGCGTGTGAAAGATTGGCGGCATCTCCAAATATGTTAGTTATCAATCCAGATATAAGCGCAGCCCGCTTGATTGAAGAAAGCGCGTTGGTCATATCCATGCCATTCACTTCCACCGCACTGGTTGCCAGGAACCTTGGCAAACCCTCCTACTACTACGATCCGTCTGGCATCATTCAAAATGATGACCGGGCGGCGCATGAAATACCTATTATTTCAGGATTCGGCGAACTCCAAGAAATATTAGCTCTGGAATCCGCAAAGTGTAAAACTGTTCCACAAGACAGTTGTGACGAAACTATAGACCCCGTAAGCAGTATCGGTTAACCGTCCAGTTTCAATCGCCAAACCGTTATAAAATTACACAATAATTATGAACCCACAGGAAAATACTCGCCTTGAGACAATTTTAGGCGAAGAGGAAACTACAAATCTGAAGCTTGTGAAATGCCTAGGGGATGAGATTATTGGATGGGTAGAGGCATTGTTCAGGTTCATGCCTGGGCGCCTGGGGGGGGGGCGTGCGTCGACTATGGTTCAGTAGGCGTTTCCGCACGAACGTGAAAATGTCCTGTTCAGCGGGATGCGAGTTTTCCGGAGCGGCCAATATTAGCTTTGAGGGGGTTGTCGGAATTGGTGCTAACGGTTTCTTTTCTGCAAGAGGTGGCTCAATTCGAATTGGAAATAATAGCTTTTTCAATAGGGATGTTCACATTAATGCAGACATCGGCGGCCAGATTGTTATTGGAGAAAACTGTTTAATTGGACCTAAAGTTGTCATGAGAACGGCAAGTCATTGCTTTGAAAAAAAAGAAGTTAATATTCGGGAGCAAGGTCATCAGATTGCCGATATCTTAATCGAAGATGACTGCTGGATCGGAGCAAACGCAATTATTCTTGGAGGCGTTCATATTGGAAGAGGCTCAATCATCGGCGCTGGTGCTGTTGTGACAAAGGACATTCCATCGATGGCTATTGCTGTGGGGGTGCCGGCAAAAGTTCTTAAATACCGCGGGGCGCAAAGCACAATTTAATGCGCGGCACGTGTCCAATTTGTGTAGGTTCCGATTTTGAATTTAAAGGGGTCTACCGTGGGGCGCATCCTGCATTTATAGGAATGAAGCGCGCACACTGCAAAACCTGCGAAATGGTCTTTGCCGATCCGATGCCCAGCGATTTAGCCATGTCCGAATTCAATGCCAGTTATTTCAACAATGCGCATGGGGGAAAACCGCAAGGCGCCGCAACCCTGGCATTTTTTTCCGGTATCGCACGCTTGCGTGCCGCACATTTGGAACACTACCTCCGGCAGAATGAGATTTCCGTTTCGAAGGTGCACGAGGTGGGACCAGGACCCGGCTGGTTCGCGCGGAGCTGGATGGCACAGCATCCCCGTACGACGTACAGCGCCATCGAAACCGACGCTTCATGTCACGCCGTCCTGCGGGAGATCGGTGTGCAGATGGCCCCGATTGGGAACACTGCCGATGCGGAGCCCGTTGACTTGGTAGTCATGACTCATGTCCTCGAGCACGTGACCGAACCAGCTGCCTTCCTCCTCGAGTCAACCCAGCGGCTGCGCCCGGGCGGGATCCTGTTCATCGAGGTGCCTTGTCGCGACTGGGAGCACAAACCACTCGACGAGCCACACCTGCTCTTTTTCGACAAGGGGCCGATGCAGCGCCTCCTTGAACAGGTTGGTTTCGATCAGATACAGGTGAGCTATCACGGTCAGAAGATCGAGCATCTGCGACGGCCCTCGTGGATTCGGCGGGCGTGGAATGGATTCCGCAATAGGCTGATCGCCCGGGGTATCATAGCGCCGTTCAGCCGCTCCGGGCCTGGTTTGGAGTCACTGACGGCGCTGGAACGAGCAACAGTACGTCCGTTCAACGCGCACCTAGAAATGGTCCAGCCAGCATGGTGGCTTCGCGCTGTCGCAAGAAAGACCAACAACTCGGGCAGGCGGTTACTTCCGCTGTGAACTATGGCACCCCACCCGGGTTCAACCCTGAATGTATGGCTGCTCACCCCTTCCGTGCCAGTGCCCAGTCAGGACCGACGGAACACCAATTTTCTGGCTGCTCTGCATGCCTTGCAGACGCCATGCCTATCCTTATGTGTATGTGAGCGCAAGTGTCTCGTAAATCTCGTCTCGTTTACCCTGATTACCTCCATCTTGGTCGACAAATCTGTGATGCCGTTAGGCAACGGCAGGATTGCATTTTTCGGCTGCATTTAAGAAAAAGATCATTCACGCTCCATTATGATTAACACAAAATTTGAGCACCGCTCCTTCCGGGAAATCCTGCGCAAGCGCGAGCTGACCATCGGTTCGTGGCTGCAGCTTGGCTCTCCTGAAGTCGCTGAAATCATGGCCAATGCCGGGTTCGAGTTCCTCGTGGTGGACATGGAGCACAGCGCGACCGGGATCAACGAGGCGCATAATCTCATCCGCGTGGTTGAGCTGTCCGGCGCCCGGCCCCTCGTCCGCGTGCCCGAGAACAACCCCACGAACATCAAGCAGGTGATGGACATGGGGGCACACGGAGTGATCGTTCCGATGATCAGCACGGTCGCGCAGGCCCAGGCGGCCGTCGCGGCCGCCAAGTATCCGCCGGAGGGCACGCGCGGCGTGGGCCTGTGGCGGGCCCAGGGCTACGGCAAGGATTTCGAGCGCTATGGCGAGTGGTTGAAAAGCGACAGCGTCGTCATCGTGCAGATCGAGCATGTTGACGGCGTGAATAACCTCGAGGCTATCAGCCAGGTCGCGGGGGTCGATGCCTTCATGATCGGGCCGTATGACCTGTCCGCATCGCTGGGTATCTCCGGGCAATTCGATCATCCCCTTTTCCTTGAGACGATGAAGCAGGTCGGGGATATCGCCCGCCGCGGTCGCATCGCCGCCGGTTACCACATCGTGCGGCCAAGCTGGGCGGCGGCGAAGGAGAAGATCGCCGCCGGTTTCACCTTTCTCGTCTACGGCGTTGATTTCATCTACCTGGGCGACACCTGCCGCGGAGCGATGTCCGATCTCCGTGCGCAGCTTAAGTTGGCCGTGGCTGGCAAGACGCCAGCCTAATCCATGAAAATTGCAGCGATCATACCCGCCCGGATGGCGTCAAGCCGGTTTCCGGGGAAGCCCTTGGCCCCCATCCAGGGGATATCGATGGTCGAGCACGTGCGCCGCCGCACGGAGCTCTGCCCCTTCATCGACCTGGCTCTTGTCGCCACGTGTGACGAGGAAATCGCCGCCGAGGTCTGCCAGTTTGGTGGCAAGGTTGTCATGACATCGCCCACGCACAAACGCGGCACCGACAGGGTGGCCGAGGCGGCCCTGACCCTGACCATGGACATCGTGATCAACGTGCAGGGTGATATGCCCTTCGTGCGGCGTGAAATGCTCGAGGCGCTTGTCGCGCCGCTGCTGGCGGACTCGGCGCTGGTCTGCACGGACCTGATGAGCCCGATTGACGACGACGAGGACTATAACAGCGAGAATGTCGTGAAGGTGGTTTTCGACAAGGACTCGAACGCGCTGTACTATTCACGCGATCCGATCCCCTCGCTGCGGAAGGCGCCGGCGGGAATGAAGGTGCCTAAATTCAAGCAGCTCGGCATCACGGCGTTCCGGCGGGACTTCCTGCAGAAATTCATCGAGCTGCCCCCGCATCCGCTCGAGATCATCGAGTCGGTTGACATGATGCGGGCGCTGGAAAACGGCTACCGGATACGCATGGTTGAAACCGCGGTCTGGACCATCGGGGTCGATGTCCCTGCCGACCTGACCAAGGCCGACGAGGTCATGCAGCGCGATCCGTTGTACCCGAAATACAAATAAGACCATGGCTACCAAACTGGCGGCCGTCATCGGCTACGGCAGGGTGGGGCGGGTGCGCCGCTCGTGCATCGAGCGCCATCCGGCCCTTGAGCTGGCGGCGGTCTGCGATGCCGATGCTGCGCAAACCGCCGAGGTAACAGGTTGCCCGGTGTATAGCGACTGGCGTGATGTGATCGCCGCCCGGCCCAACCTGGTGTTTGTCTGCACAACGAACGAACTGATCCCGGTGATCGCCGCGGAGGCGCTGAGCCACGGTATCCACACCTTCTGCGAGAAACCACCGGGCCGCAATGTGGACGATGTGCGGAGGATCATCGCGGCCGAGAGCGGGCAGCCCGGCGTGAAACTGAAATTCGGTTTCAACCACCGCTACCACCAGTCGGTGATGGATGCGCTGGGCCTTGTTGAGCGCGGGCGGTTGGGGAAAATCCTCTGGCTGCGTGGCATTTACGGGAAAGCGGGCGGACCCCAGTTTGATAAAAACTGGCGCAATGACCCGGAGCGGTCCGGGGGGGGCATTCTCATCGATCAAGGTATCCACATGCTGGACCTGTTCCATCTGTTCGGCGGCCGATTCCAGGAGGTGAAAAGCCTGATCGGGCGGTCCTTCTGGAAAGTGCCGGTCGAGGACAACGTCTTTGCCCTGCTCCGCAACGATGCCGGCCAAATGGCGACGATCCATTCGTCGGCCACCCAATGGCGCCACACGTTCGTGTTGGATATCTATCTCGAGCGCGGCTACCTTTCGCTCAATGGCATCCTTTCCTCCACCCAGAGCTATGGACGGGAGACCCTCAAGATCGCCCGCTGCCAGTATAACGCCGAGGGCTATCCGCTGCCGAACCCGCTGGAGTCGGTCACTTATTACGATGATGACAGGTCCTGGGAGCTGGAAGTGGACGAGTTCGTGCAATGCATTTTGGAGAACCGGCCGGTCGGCACCGGAAATTCAAAGGACGCCCTCGCCGCGATGGAGCTGGTCGAGGCGATCTATTTGGGCGATTCCCAGTGGCCGCGGGAAAAAGCCGTCACCCTCGAAAAACTAGCATGAGAACCACCGTCATCCTCGATGAATTGCGCCAAAGCGACCTCCGGCCAAGCGGGGTCTATTCGGAATACGGCCGGCTGTTGCGGGAAGACGTGGCGCAGTTCCTCATGCCCGACCCGGCGGCCTGGCGCCACCGGGCCTGCCCCGGCTGCGATGCGACCAACGCTCCGGTCACATTTGACAAGGAGGGGTTCACTTACAAGCGCTGTTCAACTTGCGCGACCTTGTTTGCGGATCCCGTGCCCACACAGGCCGCACTTTCCCAGTTGCGGGCAACCGGGAAGAGCGCCGCGTACCAAGGCAAGGCGTTCACCGGCGAGCTGGCCGCGGCCCGGCGCCGGCATGTGCAGCTCTCCCTGCTTCAGTGGATCACGGGCACCCTCGACGAGCATGAAACATCCCCGCATACCTACTATGACTGGGGCACCCCGGAGCCGAAGTGGTTGAACCTAGTCGTCCAAAGTAACCTGTTCAAACGCGTGCTGGCCGAGCGCCTGGAGCTTAGCGATCTCGCCGATGTGGTGTCGCTCTTCGACGAGCTCGACAAGGTGAGCGATCCGGTGGCGCTGCTCGAGGAAGCCACGCAGCACCTCGCCCCGAATGGATTCCTGTTCCTGACGATGACAGCGGGTAGCGGCCTGGAGCATCAATTGCTGGGGGTCGACGCGCCGAATCTGCTGCCGCTCGACCGATTGACGCTCTTCCCGGTCGAGGCGATCCGCCAGCGGCTGGAACGGATCGGATACACGGTACTTGAACTAAGCACCCCCGGCCGGCTTGATGTCGAGACGCTGCGCAACTATGTGCGGGACAACCCGGCCGGCTCCCACTTGCCTTTCTGGAACTACTTCTTTTCCCGCAACGACGAGCAGGCCTGCTCCGAGTTGCAGCTTTTTCTGCAGCAACATCACCTCAGTTCCTACATGCGCATCGTCGCTCGAAAAAAATAACCTTATGACATCCGAATCAAACAGCATGAACGGCCTTCTGGCCCAACACAAAAGCATGGGCGAATACTATACGCCCTATGTGGACTACCTGCGGGAGATTCTGGGCCGCGTGGATCCCAAGTCAGTCGAGCAGGTCGGCACACTCTTCCTCGAGGCCCGTGCCGCCGGCCGCCTCATCTTTTTTGCTGGGAACGGCGGGAGCGCGGCCACGGCCTCCCATTTCGCCCAAGATCTCGCGGAAGTGGGCCGCAAGGTCGGGGTGCCCGGGTTTCGCAGCCTGAGCCTGAGCGATGCAGCGGCCCACATTACGGCCGTGGGCAATGACTACAGTTATGCCGACATCTTCTCGGCGCAGATGCGGGACCTGTTCACAGCCGGCGATGTCCTGGTCGTCATTTCCTGCAGCGGCAACAGTCCCAACGCGGTCAAGGCGGCGCAGCTTGCGAATGCCAAGGGGGGTAAGACGATCGGTCTGCTGGGCTTCGATGGCGGTGAACTGGCTCGCATCTGCCAGCACGTTGTGCTCGTGAAGGCCAACAAGGGCGAATACGGGCCGGTCGAGGATGTGCACATGATTTTCGACCATATCATCATCACTCATCTCACAAGCCAACTGCGGCGGGGGAATGGCCAGTAAGCGCATTCTGATCGGTCCGTCATCGTTCGGCAAACCGGATGCGGCCCCGCTCGCCTTGCTCACCAGCAACGGCCTCACGGTCGTGCCCAATCCCTTCGGTCGAAAACTGACCAAGGCCGAGCTGCTGGAGCTGCTGCCCGGGATGACCGGGTTGATCGCGGGATTGGAGGTCCTTGACCGCGAGGTGCTGGCGCAAAGCGACCTCAAGGTGATTTCCCGCTGTGGTGCCGGCATGTTCAATGTCGATGTGGAGGCCGCCAAGGAGCGGGGCGTCCGCGTCTACAGCACGCCTTTTGGGCCGACCCGCGCGGTGGCGGAATTGACCGTCGGCTGCCTGCTGGCGCTTATGCGCCATGCGCCGGTGATGGACAGGGCGATGCGCACCGGTCGCTGGGACAAGCGCGTGGGGCGCCAATTGCACGGGATGCGGGTACTGATTGTTGGCTATGGACGGATCGGGCGGCTCGTGGGTGAACTGCTCCAGCCGTTTGGCGTGGAGCTCATGGTCTACGATCCGCTTTATGCCGGAGCGGGCGCGGGACTTCCGCGCGGCGTGGATCTCGCGGCCGCGTTGCCCCAGGCCGATGTCATCACCCTGCATGCGAGCGGGGAGGGTTGTCTGCTTGGGCCGGCAGAGTTTGGACGGATGAAGGACGGCGTATTCCTGCTCAACGCCGCACGGGGAGGCCTGCTCGACGAGCCGGCGCTTTGCCAGGCCCTGGATACCGGGAAAGTCGCGGGTGCATGGCTCGATACATTCGCCGAGGAACCCTATAAGGGAAAACTCCTAGCGTATGAACAGGTCCTGCTCACACCGCATGTCGCTTCGTATACTGAGGAAGGCCGCCGGCAGATGGAGATGGAGGCGGTCACCAACCTGCTCGAAGGCCTGCGGGCCGTGGAAGAACATGGCTAGCCAGGCTCCCACGGATCATAACGAAACCAAAACCCTGTTGGAGGTGGCGGTGACCGCGGCATCTCTGGCGGGACAGCAGCTTCTGCAAGCTTGGGCAAATGACCGGCGGATCGAAAAAACTGCCGCGCATGACGTAAAGATCGCGGCCGATCGCCGGGCGGAGGGCCTTATCGTGGATCAACTTCGGGCGCATACATCCTTTGCGATCTTGAGCGAGGAGGCAGGCCTGATCGCCGCCCAGGGTCCGGCGGGTTCCCTCACCTGGATCATCGATCCGCTGGACGGCAGCCTCAATTATCATCAGGGCATTCCGCTGTGTTGCATATCGATCGCGCTGTATGACGGATGGGAACCAGTCCTCGGGATGGTTTATGATTTCAATCGCGGCGAGCTTTTCACTGGAATCGTCGGACAAGGAGCCCACTGCAACGGCGTGGCCATCCATCCCTCTTTGATACAGCGCCGGGAGGAAGCGGTTTTGGCCACCGGGTTTCCCGTCAGTCGCGACTTCGCCGCACCCGCTTTGCAAGGATTCATCGCGCAGATCAGGGGCTTCAGGAAAGTGCGCCTGCTGGGCAGCGCGGCCCTTTCGCTCAGCTACGTGGCGTGCGGGCGACTCGATGCCTACACGGAAGAGAACATCATGCTTTGGGATGTCGCGGGGGGATGTGCTTTGGTCAAGGCCGCGGGCGGCCGGGTCGAGCTGCGGCGCGGCGAGGACTTCCAACAGCCGGTGACCGTCTATGCCGCCAACGGGAAATTGGAGCGCGGCGCGCAGTGAGGCCGACCGGAGCCCAACTTATGGCAGGTTGCCACGAATAACCAGATGACCGAGCGGGACTACAATCAACTTTGCGCGATATGCGATGAGCTGCTCGTTACACCGGATGTGACGATTGAACGCATCGCCAACGCATGGCTGCACGTGCTGAACGAGCATCCCAGCAACCTGGCTAAATACTCTGACCTGATTGACGGATTACCGACGGAACGTGGGGTGGCACTTAAAGCGGCCTTGATTCAACTGCGGCAATGGGTGCTCGGGCGCGAATCAGGCGGTGCCGACACGGAGGCCGCGTCACCGGTTGACGTCATGTTCGTCTCCCACTTGTTGAACGAAAAACAGGTCGGCGCCGCGGAGGATTTCTACTTCGGCAACGCCCCAGAGGCCTTGGCCGAGCGGGGGGCGTCTGCTTGTGTGGTGCTGAAAAACAACACCAAGCTGGCCCCGAAGGGGCTGGGTGCTCGGTGGCCGGCACAGATGGCCCGGCGGATCGTGTTGCCCGATACGCTTTGCTTCTTGCAGGAGTTAGGCCTGCGCCAGAAATTGGCGTCGGAGGCGCGAAGCTTCGGAGCTGGCGGGCACACGGAGATGGACGGCAGGGTCCGGACAGAGGCCCGCTGGCAGACGCGCTCCATCTCCTCCCTCATGACACTGCGGATCTACTACCAGATCCTCGATTTGGTGACGCGCCTTCGTCCGAAGGCCATTGTCGTCACATTCGAAGGCCATGCCTGGGAACGCCTGGCCTTTGCGGCGGCCCGGCAGGTGATGCCCGGCGTAGTCTGCGTTGGTTATCACCACACGATCCTCTTCCCTCGCCAATATGCGGCCTTGCGGCCGTTAGGAGGGCGGTTCGATCCAGATGTTGTCCTGACCGCGGGAACAATCTCCGAGAGACGGTTTCGGGCGGCCTATGCGTCCCGACCGGTGACGGTGGCCACGATGGGAATCCATCGCCGGCAAAAGGAGGCGGGCGGACGGCATCCGACAGCCAGTGGTGCGTGCTTGGTCATACCCGATGGAATCATCTCAGAGGTCGTGTTCCTATTTGATTTTGTTCTGGAAGCGGCGCGGCAAGCACCGGAAATCCCCTTCGTGTTGCGGTTGCATCCCATGGTGTCGCGGCCAGCGCTCGTGCAACGTTACCCGCGCTTTGGCGCGCTGCCGCCAAACGTCACGTTCTCGTCTGCTGGGATTGAAGAGGATTTCGAACGCACCCGGTGCGCGCTCTATCGCGGCAGCAATGCATCCATTTATGCGGTCATCGCCGGGCTCCGTCCATTTTATGTCGCCCGGGAAAAGGAGATGGCAATCGATTGCCTGCACCAGATGCAGTCCTGGAAAAAAGTTGTGCAAACGCCGGCCGAATTCGTGGTAGCGGCGAGGGCAGATGGCGCGCAGGACGAGCTGGAACGTAGGCGCGAAGCGGCCGAGGCGGTGGCCTTTTGCCGGAGCTATTTCATGCCGATCAATCTCAACGTCCTGTTCGACACCCTGTCACCCGCACTGCCGAAGCAAACCCCGGGCAACGTCAAATGAGCGACGTCTGGCATGTGGTCAACGATGACAAACTCGGCCAGGTTGACCTGGTGGTCGATTTTCTCATGGGAGAGTATTGCCCCACAGACTCTGATCCGATTTGGTCTGCAGAATATTTCCGTTGGAAGCTCGGTGCGGCGAATCCTGCCGGAACCGGTTACCTGACATTGGCCGTGGCGGGAGGAAAAGTGGTCGGCACAGTGTCGTTGACGAGAAAACGAATGCTGATCGGAGGAAAAGAATACCACGGCGGAGAAGTGGGAGACAGTTACTCGTCTGCCAACATGCGACGGGGCGGGCAGCCCGCGGAGCTGAGCTCGGGGGACAATGATAAAAACAGTTATATCAATAAAAGCATCTTCGGACGGCTGGCTTCCATGACACGGTATCGTGCAGAAGCCGATGGAGTCAGACTCATTTACGGAACACCCAACCGGAATGCCTATCCGGGTTGGACGAAAAGGCTCAATTACTTTGATTTTGAGCGATGCCGGGTCGCCGCTTTTCTCCGGCCCACCCCACGACTGGTGATCGCCATCCATCCCAAAATATCCGCACTCGGCGGGGTGCTTCGAAGTTTCGAAGCCGTCTCCACCGGCCTATTAAAGTGGGCTTATGGGCGCACCGCCCGTCGGGGCCAGACGATCGAGCGGGGAGTTCCCATTGTGGCTGAGATCGATGAATTATGGGGGAGGACCAGAAGCACAGGTAACTTCTCTCTGGTGCGCGATGGTGCCTATTGGACCCACCGTTATCTGGGACATCCGTTGGCCAAGTATGAGCTGTTTTCCATCCGGGATTCCGGGCGGTTGTGCGGCGTGGTTGCCACGCGAAAGTTCACTGCGGGGAAGGGCCGACTACAGCTCGCAGTCGTGGAGTGGATGAATGAGGAGAATGTTTCCTTCGGCTGGCTGCTTGCTGAGATTGTCTCCCATTACAAGGACTCCAGTATAGATTTTTATCATCTTTACGCCAGTGAGGGTACGAAGGAGGCGGGCGCGGTGACGCGAAATCTGTTTCTGCGCCGGCGGCGGGTGCCGGTCGTTCTGGCAGACACACCCGAGGCCCGGCGACTGGAGTTGGACAGCTGCAGGGTGGAAATGTACCTGGGAAGCACAGACGCAGTCTGACACGACGTCACTATGAGCGGAACCATCCGGAGTCTGAAACAGTTTTCCAAAACGGTCGTTGGGTTTTCCATCCGGTCGATACCCCTGGTGCGCCGGATCTACAAAAACAGGCTTACGATATTCGTGTATCATGATGTGACTGATACGCCGAGCCGCTTTGCCGAAGAGTTCGGCCTAGCCGTGCCGAAAGAGCTGTTCACGATGCAGGTATCGTGGATCGCCCGGAACTTCCGGGTCATCCATCCCCGCGCCCTGCTCGAAAGGGCGCCACTGCCGGAGAATGCGGCGCTGATCACCTTCGACGATGGCTTCCACGGGGCCTTCGCCAACGGGCTGGCCCAGCTGGAGAAGATGAAGCTGCCCTCGGTGATCTTCCTTAATATGCAGGCAATCATTGAGCAGCAGCCCATACTGTCAGCGGTCGCCTGCTACCGGGAGCGACATCTGCCCCAGTATGACGAGTTTGCCCGGGCGGCGGGAATATCCGGCCCGTTCCACCTTGCCTGTACGCCGGAGATCATGGATCGCATGAACAAACAGTTTGGCCAAGTCGATCTGGCTGCCGTCAGCAAATACCAGGGGCCATTTGCCGATTTGGAAATGGCTACGCGGTACGCGAATTCCGAACTGGTGGTCTACGGGAACCACCTGTATGGGCACTGGAATTCCGCGGCACTCAGTCCGGCTGAGTTCACGGACCAGTATAATCGGAACAAAATGGCCCTCGCCCAGTTCAAGAATAGCGCCGAAATCTTCGCCTTTCCCAATGGACAGCCGAACACTTGCTATACGAAATTCAATATGGAGCTGTTGACGAGACTTGGCGCCAGGAGGATTTTTTCCGCGGCGGGAGGAATAAACAGCATCCCCAATGACTATCTGCTCGGGAGAATGGCGCTCGGCCCTTTCGACTGCAGTCAAAATATCTTATGGTACCGTTTGTTGCGCGCCACGGTCTCCGGACAACCGGTGTTGAAATAGCGGTTAGTATGGGCCCAACCAAATTGCATCCCGACCAGTCACTGCCCAGAACTTAGTTCAAAAATCAAATAAGATGAAAGATCAAAACGCGCCATTGGAGATCTCGGCAATCGGCGCGTATGTCTAGGTGGACGAGTTGAGCTGGGGATCTTGCCGAGGCACTATTGAATCATGAAAAGTTTGTTTCCTCACCCAGCTAGTCGGTTCGAGGCTTGCCCCATCAACTTGGCAAAGACTCGCCATCCATTCCAATAACCCTAGGTTTTTAAAGATTAACCGGCTGACGATGATGCGAAAAAAAATTAATAAAATATTACACCGCGGGCTCCGAAAGCTGTTTATGGTCGCGGAGTCATGGTTTGGTCTTCACATTACGCGGGCGCATTTCTATTCGCCCATCCCCACGGTCGGCGAGCTGAAGCCGGAGGTTTTCAGTCGAACCAACGATTGTCCCGGAATTAATTTCGATGCACCGGGGCAATTAGACCGGCTGGCCTATGTGTCTGGAAAATACCTGCGGGAATATACTCCGCGGCAGAACTCTGGCCTGGCCCAGGTCGATGCATTTGTCCTCTACGCTTTCATTCGCGAAAAAAAACCGAAGAACATGATCGAGGTTGGCTCGGGAGAATCGACGATGATCGCGCTGGCCGCGATCCGGAAGAATGCGGAGGAGGGGTTTGCATGCAAGTTTACGGCTATCGAGCCGTATCCCAAGGCCTATCTACGGAAAATCGAGGATCGGGATTTCTTGCTGATTGCTAAAAAAGTCCAAGACGTTGATATGAGTGTTTTCTTGGAAACTGACATTTTGTTCATTGATTCTAGTCACGTTTCAAAGATCGACTCCGATGTGAACTATGAAATTCTCAATATTGTGCCGCGGCTCAAGGTGGGCGCAATGGTCCATTGGCATGATATCATGATTCCAGCCGAATATCCCCGTGCTTGGATCGAAAACACCACTCAATTTTGAACGAATCGTACATTGTGCATGCTTTTATGCTTCACAACAGAGCTTTTGCGATTAAGTGGGCATCTAAGTATATGCAGCTGCTACATCCCATGCAATTGTACGCAGCCGTTCCATTTTTTGTCCCAGAAGACCCCAACGAACAGTTAAGTTCCTTCTGGGTTGAGCGTATTAAATAAAATAATCTTATCAAGAGAAATTAAGTATAGTGTCTAAATTATCCGTAATTATTCCAACCAGTGGAGATTCAGATCTGAATCCGACTATTTTCTCGTTACTTAAAAGTACATATCCTCCATCTGAAATTATAATAATATCACCCAAAAAAATTAGAGTATATAAAAATGAAGTAATTAAGATTGTCTATTGCAAAGTAAAAAGCCAAGTAAAACAAAGATTGATCGGCTTTAGAAAAGCCAAATATCAATATATCCTTCAATCTGATGACGACATTGCCTATGATAAAAATTGTATTGAGAATTTAGTTAAAGTAATTAAAAAACAGAGATTTAAATCTGCTGTTTCGCCAACAATCTTAAACCAAAAAAGAGAGTCTATTTATAGTGCTCAATATAAAAGGCCGTCTTGGTATAATTATTTAGTTAATGGCAGCCAAGGCTTTACGCCCGGAAGGTTTGCATCATCTGGTGAAGCTTTTGGGCTTAAAACAGATTGCAAGACAGCTAAAGAAGTCGAGGTCTTATGGCTTCCCGGGGGCTGTGTATTGCATGCAAAAAAAAATTTATCATATAAAAACTACTATCCATTTCAGGGTAAAGCCCTGGGAGAAGATGTTATTCACTCGATCATAATGAAAAAAAAAGGGGTAAAATTATTTATTTCACCTTCAGCCTTATGCAGAACAAAGCTAAGTACATCAGGTGTTTCATTCCATGAAACTTATTTGAGTATGTTAAAATTGAACTGGGTTTGGAATCAGGTCATTTCAACACACAAAGGATCTTACTCAAGAAAATATCTAAACTTAATAATTTATTTATTTTACTTTTTAAAGCAAAAATAAAATGTTTACTCTTGTCTCACCAAAAGTTGCAAGGAAAACCTTTGCATCTTATTTATGCTTCGTGTTTTTGATATTAATCACATTAAGTTTAATATTTTTCCAAAATATTGGTTTTAATTTCTGCATACCTTTTATTTTATTTTGCGCCAGTTTTCTATTTTGGGAGAATGTGCCAAATTATCTTGCTAACCCGCTTAGCATCTTGCATACAACATTTAATCTTATTTTTTTCGCAATACCTGCTCTCTTTTTGATATATGTAAAATCATGGGGTGAAACTGGCCTTGATTGGTGGTTCGGGGTGAACCTAAATGAGTCGGAATCTACTTACATTGCAAACCTTGCTAAAAGTTTATATTTTTTAACATCGTGTTCTTTTCTGGGTTGTCTTGCAATGGCAAGCGTAAGTAATAAAACAACTCTTAAAGAACTTAAAATTGATGCAAAAAAATTTCTTGTTATAGGATCTTCAGTAATTATTGTTTGTAATATATCTTCTATTATTTACAATCAAGATATAACGGTACTTGATGGACCTGCGGTATCTATATTTTCTTACCTTGCGCTTTTTCTGCAAGATGCTGCGATTTTAACTTTGGCTGGCGTTTTATTAGCAAGTGCAAACACAAGTCTGTTACTAAAAAAAGTCTGCATATTCTTAATTCTAATTTGGATCGTATTTAATATCACCTCAAAATCAGCTTTGTTTAAAGTGTTTCTTTTTTCTACAATTATATCAGTTGGCTTGTTTCAAAAGATGCCTAAGCAAAAGCTTTATATTTTGAAGAAAAAAACCATCTTAATTCTGGCATTGTTTATCTTTACACTTTTTCAAGTTGGCTTCGAGTTTAAGCAAAGTAAGAATGCAGGATACATAACGTATTTTGAGGCTGCAAAAAATATAGCGGCTTCACTTTTTGAAATTGAAAATAAAGAGAAAGAAATGTACCGCCTTTTTTTTACACGTCTTTCAATGGAATTATCCTATTTAAATGTCCTTTTTTTTGAGTATGATCCAGTCAATGACAAACGTCTAATAAATCACTACGCTGCTGCTATCCTGGCATCGTTTGTAAACCAAGCAGTCCCTGGTACACCCTTTCCAAATTCAACCGGGATATCGAATCAGTATGTACGGTCAATTCTGATAAAAGAAAAAATCGATACATCGAACTTCCGAGGAGATGAAAATTCAAATCCTTATACTTGTATTGGTTTTTTGTGGCTTTTCACAGGTTATTTAACACCCATTCTGTATTTTCTTCTTTGTTTAGGCTTTTCAAAAATCATATCCAGTTTATCATCTCCCCTTTTAGTAATACCATACTTAGTGTTTTTCTTTGGTTTGATGGCAATGTCAGGAATAGAAAACATATGTAAGATTTTCTGCGTTATGCTTTTGAATTATTATTTAGTATATATCCTATGTTGTGAAAAAAAGCATAAGACGAGGTGAAGAAACAAAATCTTTTTATTCTCGCTCCAAATCAACGACTTTGTGGCCAACACGCTTCGATTTAAGTGTTATCATTAGAAAAAATGCACTTAATAAAAAAAAATTTTATACAATTCGGTCCCGCAACCCAAAAACAAAAGATTTCGGTAAAAAAATAACAATCTTCACGTGATGAAAAACCATTTTTCGGTGAGCATTTTATGAGACGTTTTCAGCAGTTAAAGTTCTATAAATAAAAAAAGATGACTTTTTTATTCAAGACTCCCCAACTCGTCTGTGTTTTAAAAACACTTACATTTACGCTCATAATGCCTCCCTTTTTTTTAACTTAAAGTAACAGGCTTTTTTCTCGACCCAAATTTCTTATTTATAAACTTTTTTAAAGTGTTTACTTTTTGTTTGGTTCAGATTTCTGCAAAACAACATGTTTAGAATTAAAAAAGCATAATATTCTTCTTCGTACGCTTAATTTTAAGACAAAGAAACATACTAATTTCAGAAAGACCAAAACATATATTATTTCTTTCTCCATGACCGCGGATGTTGAAACAAATAGCATTGGCGTGTAGTGCAGTAGATTTATATAATAAACTTTTTTACCAAATCAATTGTCTAATTATCACAATTTGAAAGAAAGTAAGACCTTTTTCTGAAATATCTCCGTTTTGCTACGCAAAAAGTTTATCTATTTGCTTTTTTTGGCCACTTTTGGCTTTCCAATGTATAAATATTTATCAAACTTGTAATCACTAAACCTTCTCAAGTCGTGTTAAAACTTGGGGTTTGCCATTCAGTGAAGCAATGGACTGGAAATTTGCTCGTTACTACCCTGAAGCTACCTTACGCCTGTGAATCGGCCGCTTTCATCTAGCCCAGTACGAATTGGAAACATTGTGTGGCTTGGTGAACAGGTTTGCATATTGCCACATTCAGTGTTGGAGATGGTTCAACAGTGGGTGCTAATTCTCATGACGCGCGACATTTCGCCAAACAAAATCGCTGCCGGCAGCCCCACTCGCGTAAAACGTGTATTTGATACACCAACTAAAAATGGCGAAAGATTTGAATATGTCACGTATTGTCATTTCAGCCGTTAATTTGTCTGAGGGAGGTCCTCTCACGGTTTTACGTGAGTGCCTGTCATCAGCAGTTGCTACCGTGCCAGGGGATTATGAGATAATTGCCCTCGTTCATAGCACTGATCTATCTCGACAACCACGAGTCCGCCTAATTGAAATTCCTAGTGCAAAGAAATCATGGCTGCATAGGTTGTACTGGGAGTGGTTTGGGTTCCATCAACTGTCTAAGAAACTTAAGCCGACGCTGTGGCTTTCTCTGCACGACATCACGCCACGTGTATTGGCTTCGCGGCAAGCAGTTTATGTCCACAACTCTTCTCCGTTTTACCGAATTAGTATGCGTGAATCATTGCAAGAGCCAGTATTTTTATTATTTAATTTATTTTATATTTGGCTTTATCGTGCATTTATATTCCGTAATTACTGCGTTATCGTTCAGCAGCAATGGCTTCGCGAAGAATTTAAAAGGTGCTTTGGAAAAATTCCAGTGGTGGTAGCCCACCCAGTGGAACGTGCCGACTATTCCCCTAAAGTAAATCCATCCAGTCCCGTATTTATATTTCTTTATCCCGCGTTGCCAAGGGTATTTAAAAATTGTGAAACATTATGCAGGGCAGCACAACTATTAGATTCCCGTGGAGTGACTGGCTTTCAGATTCGGTTGACTACCGATGGGCGCGAAAATCGATATGCCCGATGGCTTCGCAAGCAATTTGGTGCAACACCACACGTTCGCTTCATCGGTCGTCAGACCCAAGATGAAATGCGGTCGCAATACTCTCAAGCTTCCGCAGTGGTATTTCCCAGCAAACTTGAAACTTGGGGATTGCCTATTAGCGAGGCCAAGAGTCAACAGATACCGTTACTTGTGGCAGACCTTCCCTACGCGCACGAAACAGTCGGTTCCTATGACCTCGTTAGTTTTTTTCCTGTCGATTCGCCTACGGCTCTTGCTGACCTCATGCAATCTATGTTGGACAAATCATGGCAGCCGACTGGCAATAAACTCATTACTCCTGCGTCCCCATTCGCACCAGACTGGGCGAGCTTGTGGGGTTTGCTAATGGGTGGCTTGCCCTCTTTGACTTCAAGCCAGACGCCCTTGAGTGGCGTAATAGATAAGAGAATCTTGGCAGATGAGTGATCCGAATCACGATTCGAACGCCTGTTCGCTGGATAGACTTCGCTTTATCGGCTTCTAAAATATTCCATATTCCCGCTCGCCAATCGACAGAGCTGGGCTGATCAACTTCTATTGCGCGAAATTCTGCTCACAAATCGGCTTTGACTTTTTCGCGAATGCGCTGGTATTAGATCTGCGGCCTGTTTGACGTATATCATGGCTGAAAAATTTCTTCCCCGACCACACATTGCTGTCTGCCTAGCGGCGTATAATGGTATGGCGTGGATCAAGGCTCAGGTCGACTCGATACTCGCGCAGGAGAATGTAGACGTTAGAATCATCGCGGCGGTGGATCATTCCACCGACGCCACCGAAGAATGGCTGCGGGCCCTTGGGGCGCGGGATCCGCGCGTAATCCTACTGCCCACCGCACCGGCTTCTGGTGGCGCGGCGCAGAATTTTTTCCGTTTGCTCCGCGAAGGAGATTTCGCCGGATGCGATTATATTGCCCTCTCGGACCAAGACGACATCTGGCTGCCAGGCAAACTCACCCGTGCAGTCGAACTACTAAACAAGACACATGCACAGGGTTATTCCAGTGACGTACTTGCTTTCTGGCCGGACGGGCGGCGTAAGTTGATCCGCAAGTCTCAACCGCAAAAGATTTGGGACCATCTTTTCGAGGGCCCTGGTCCGGGTTGCACGTTCGTCCTAACATCCAGTCTGATGGCATCCCTGCAGGCACATCTCGCAAGCTGTCCGCAGGCCTTGGCGCATATTTCATTCCATGACTGGTTTATTTATGCTTTTGCCCGCATCCGTGGTTGTCCATGGGTTATTGATGATCGTTCCCATCTGCTGTACCGACAGCACCCCAGCAATGTGTTTGGTGCGAATTGGGGATGCCGGGCTTTTCAACGGAGAACCTTGATGGCACTGAAGGGCTGGCACTTTAAACAGGCGAGATTGATTGCTCGCGCGGTCGGGGCTGACCATCTCGAGTTTGTTCAACGTACGCTCTTTGCCGGTCCATTGGGATATTTTCGGCTTGCTTGCCTTGCTGGGCAGTGTCGTCGCAAGCAACGAGATCAGTTCATGCTGGCTCTTTCCTCGCTGTTTCTCGGCGTCAAGGAACTCTTTCTACGTGACCGCCATACTTGACCCATCCCTATGAAGCCTTATTCAAACATTCTGATGACCTTGCTTGATCGGGGTTCCAATGCAGCTCGAGCTTTTTTTGCTAATACTGGCGACGCACCCATTGAAAGACCCTGAATGCTTTCAGAAACTCAAGGATACAAAGGAATTCCACAAGGTGGTGGACCCCAGTTGCCGTTCGCTTCTCGCCAGACCCAGCCCAGGTGGTGACACTGTTATGGGCTCACCGGTAAGATTGAGGATCTTGCGGCATAACGGGCTTCACATTAAGTGAAAGATGCCACTCTGGAAAAAGTCTTGGGCGAATTTTCTCGGAAAACGATGAGATCGCACATACGCGACGTAGCGGGAGACAACCAAATAGATATCGTCACACTAGGCGAGCAAGCGCAAATAGCGACGTTGGCAATCTTCGCTTCTGAGGTTGTGTTCAATGAACACAGACAGACTTTCCTTTGAGACGGGTATTGGTAACTGGTGCGATTGGTTTTGTGGGTAGAGCTCTTATGCCTACACTTATATGTCGAGGACATGAATCCCGCGAAGCAGTGCGCCGTTTCGAAAAAAAGCCGGGCGGAAGATTAAGTTCGTTTGTCGTTGGCAATATTGACGGCACGACATACTGGTCAACGGCACTTCAAGGAGCAGACGCTGTGATCCACCTTGCCGCGCGGGTTCATGTCATGCGTGACTCTGCGCGCGAGCCGCTCGTTGAATTTTACCGTGTGAACACCGAGGGCACGCTCAACCTAGCTCGCCAGGCTGCAGCAGCTGGAGTGAGGCGATTTATCTTTCTCAGCACCATTGGAGTAAATGGAAACTCAACATTGCATGGAAAGGTATTTGTGCCAACTGATACTCCTTGTCCGCACGATCCGTACAGTTTGAGTAAGTATGAGGCTGAAAACGGACTTCATTCTGTCGCTCAGTCAACTGGGATGGAGGTAGTAATCATTCGGCCTCCTCTGGTTTATGGAGCCAACGCACCTGGTAATTTCGGAAAGCTTACGCGTTTAGTTGCTAAGGGCCTCCCTCTTCCACTTGGGTCCATCAACAATCGTCGCAGTCTGGTGGGTATAGACAACCTAGTAGATTTTATTGTGATGTGTCTTGAACACCCTGATGCCGCTAATAAAACTTTCTTGGTGAGTGACGGCGAAGATCTTTCCACGCCAGATTTAATTCGGCGAATGGCCCGTGCGATGAATCGACCCGCGCGTTTACTTTCTGTTCCAACGTCCGTACTTATGGCCGCCGCCACTATTCTAGGTAAGGGCGACATGGCGCACAGATTATGCGGTAATTTGCAGGTCGATATTTCCAAATCGCGCACACTCCTTGGATGGAATCCGCCCATTTCCGTAGACGAAGGATTGAGGAGGGCGGTGGGTGGTGGTTGGTGACTAGAGATTGGTTATTGGGGTCCCGCGCCACGCATTCGCGGGACGCGCTCACGCGTGCTTACGCGCGGATTGGTGAACAGTAACAGCTAGCGAGAAGCTTTGATGACAGAATGATTTACCTAAACAAAATTCTTCCAGTAATCTGTCTGCCGATCGGATTTACAATGGCTCTGGTTGGAGCGGGACTGATTCTAAGAAAGAAAGTCCTATGCTGGGCTGGGTTGGTGGTTCTTCTTTTGCTGAGCACGGGATTCGTTAGCGGGAAACTGATGAGGTGGGTAGAGGGAGTGGAAGACAGGAGTGTCATCCAGGATGTGAAAACCGCCGAGGCAATTGTTGTCTTAAGCGGAATGATTGAGGAGCAAAAGAACGCTTCGCTGGGCGAGTGGTCGGGTGCGGTGGACAGATTTGAAGGTGGAGTTGATCTTATACAAGCCGGGAAAGCGCCTTTGCTAATCTTTACGGGTGGATGGGTGCCGTGGATACCAAATGCGAAGCCCGAAGGGGAAATTCTGGAGCAAAGAGCCGTTAGGCTGGGAGTTCCAAAAGATAAGATTCTGGTAACGGGGAAAGCGCAAAATACGCAAGAAGAGGCGACTGCTGTGAGGCAAGTTGGCAGAAACTGGTGGGTGACGGGAAGTAATCCGAGGATCATTCTTGTGACAAGTGCATTTCATATGAGAAGAGCCGAAATGCTATTTCGGAAAAGTGGATTCGAGGTGACGCCGTTTCCAGTTGATTTTCAGACCTCAAAGAACAGCGGAATTACGCCTCTCAGCTTTCTGCCATCTGCCCAAGCATTGGCGAGGAGTGAGACAGCGATAAGGGAGATGATCGGACTTGCGTACTATTGGGCTATTGAAAGATAAAAAATTGCTCAATGGGCAGAAGGAGAAAGTGAGTGAGCAGTAATCAGGGGAGCGATCAGCTTAGGGTGCTAAGAGATTATGCTTGTTGGGTGGTAAACCGCTAAACTTTATGAGGCGTATTTTTGATGTACTGGTAGCGCTGGGGTTGATGCTGATCCTTGCGCCCCTATTTCTTTTCGTGGTGTTGGGGGTCAGGCTGACTTCTGTTGGACCGGTGCTATTCCGTACTCAGCGCGTTGGCAAAGGCAACAAACTGTTTACGATGTATAAGTTTCGCACGATGCGGATGGATACGCCACAGGTGGCAACCCATCTCCTGAAGGAACCTGATCAATTTCTCACACCGATTGGAAAAATTCTTCGCCGTACTAGCCTCGATGAACTGCCGCAGTTGATCAATGTACTAAGTGGCGATATGACGCTAGTAGGTCCTAGGCCCGCGCTGTTCAATCAGGATGACTTAGTGGCCTTGCGAACCGCAAGAGGAGTTGACGCGCTGACTCCGGGAATTACCGGTTGGGCACAGGTCAACGGACGGGACGAGCTACCGATTCCAGAAAAAGTGAAGCTCGATGAGTGGTATTTGAAGAACCGAAGCTTTTGGCTGGATCTCAAAATATTAGGGATGACAGTTTTCAAAGTGATACGGAAAGAAGGGGTGGTGCATTAGGGGGGTGGGCCCCGCAGTTGCGGCCCCGACGCAGGTCGGGATAGAGACGCCTACGCGCGGATTGGTGGCTAGGGATTGGGGGTTGGGGATTGGTTATTGGTGGGGGCGATGAAGTAGAGGCCGAAGGTGTGCGCTTACTTATTTGACCTAGGTGGAAATA
>Ga0247838_1002108_pt1 | contig 26320 bp, 29 predicted proteins | sample LaCruzMarch2015__5_FD_189097 | JGI IMG/M metagenome (GOLD analysis project Ga0247838, IMG submission 189097) | Freshwater microbial communities from meromictic Lake La Cruz, Castile-La Mancha, Spain - LaCruzMarch2015_15m | ecosystem: Environmental > Aquatic > Freshwater > Lake | place: Spain... | reverse complement strand
GACGAATCACGCGGCACCATATTGGCGCCTGTTAAAATTAAAAAAGAATCATGAATGAGGAACTAATTGCAAACGCCATAGCGTTTTTAGCCGGCTGGATATTAAAGCGCCCGGACTTTGTGCAAAAAATTATATCAAAGCTATTTGCTAAAAAATAATTTTATGGAGATTTTGTTATTTGCCATGACCGTTGCCGTTTCACTTGTCGGCTTTTTACTAGCGCGCGAGCTGAATCGCACCAGCGAAGAAATAAAACTTTTGCGCCAGGACGTTTTTAGAATTAGCGTAGACCTTGCCAAGCTGCAAACTAGGTTAGATGATTTAGTATAACGTATCTTTACGGCGTTTGATGCTGTGAGTTGAAAACGTTTGGTTAAGTAGCCCGGCAAATTTATTTTGCCGGGTTATTTTTTTTTGCATACTATTGCACAACCAAACAATTAAAAACTTACACAATGAATAGACCCGATACTTTTGGCGCTAAGATGTTCGGCCGCTTTATTAGCAAAGGCTGGCATATTAGCTTTACTGACAAATACCAAGACCGCGTTTGCGTTATACCGCCCGAGCGGCTAGACGCGCAGCACGTTTTTGGAATTTATATACCGGTTATGCGCCATACCTGGCAACCCGACTTAAAACGTGAGTGGTGGGCCGCGCTACAAACTAAGGACTGCATGCTAGGTCCGAAGTTTGAAGCCACGGCGCACCCCGACGATACGGAACGCTTTGCAGCGTTTGCGTCCTGGATAGGCGACCTACTTAGAAACCCTGAAAAATTTACCTAAAATGGAAAATAAATATTGGGCCGCGGCTTTTTTTGACAGCCGCGACGTAGAAACTATTAATGACATGGCCGCAATGGCCCGCCGGCAGCTAATATGTGTTCGCGAATTGCAACGCGACGAACTTTTGCGGCTTAAAATGAAGTACCCACACTTAACAACAAAGGACTAATGGCCAAACAACGCCCCATATATACTAAGGCACAGCATCAAATTATAACCCCGGCCTTTGTAGAAAAAAAAATACAGCTGCACAAATCAATAAAATGGACTACCAAGGACGGCCGCGATTTGTTTTTGATGGCCAGCGGCTCCGTTACACGGTACGTTCCAAAGTCCGAGCATAACAGCCAGGCCCCTATGGGCTTTTTTAATTTGCAAATGGGCCACTACAATAAAATAAGCATACACACGCGCGACTTTGCACAGTTGGCCGAAGTATTCGAGCAAATTACCTTATTCTTAAAAAACAACGCCGGCAAACTTGACCAGGTTGTTACCAAAGAACTAGATACCTATACAACCTACCACCTAAAAAACTTGCTTAACACAAACGAACAACCATAAAAACGTAGTACCCTACCCAAGTACTACCAAAATACTCTTACAACTCTTTACAAGGCCCTCTATGGGCCTTTTTTTATTTTCTACCTTACCCCTACCTTTTACTTTTTACCTTTTTAAATTTTTTTTAACTTTTTTTCGTTTTTACTTGACTTTTTAATTTCTAACGCTTAATTTTACGACATAATTATAGTAATAGATACACTGCAAGTGTAATAATTTCTGTAATAATACGCAACCCTTTCGCAAATTTAGGTCGTTTTGTGTTTGTTCACGCGCGATTTTGTATTTTTGGGCTATGGTCTTGAAAGAAAAATACACCACGCTGCAGCGCACCCTGGACATGATGCAGCTACAAATTCAGGACAGCCTTAGTTTTGCCCGAAATTTCGTACCACGCGGGGAAACGCCACGTAGTTTGTTCACGTTACTTAAGCAGCACACGACATACCGCCACGACCCGCCAGGTGTTGAACTGCTGCAAAGTATGCCAACGCTCATGCACAACAATTTTTACGGCATACCGGGCGCTGGGGATTGCGATTGCTTTACTATTGCGGCGGTGGCGTGCTGTAAGGTGGAAAATATACCGGTTCGTATTGTGGTGGTCGGCAACAACCCTAAAAACCCAACGCATGTTTACGCCGAAGTTTTGGACGGCGGGCGCTGGACTGCCTTTGACTTGTGCAGTCCGTTCTATGGCGAAACAAAAAAATATCGGTATCTTAGCATAATAAAAGTAAAGTAGCATGTATTTACAATTAGCCGGCCTGGAGCCACTTGATACCGCCCTTGACCCTTTGGCCCCAGGTGCGCCAACGTACAAGTACGACCGAATGTATTTAGGCCAAAGTCAGGATATTATTTTGCCGGACGCTTTGTTCCCGCCCAATGTTGAGGGTTATGCCGCAGCTCTTAAAAGTGTTGCTGATTTATACGGTAAGTTTAGCAAGGGCAAAAAAAACCCGGCCGCTGTAGTTAAAACCCCAGGCATGTCAGTTATTGACCCAGCTACTTTGATGCTAATTGCTAAAGGTATTTATGCTGGAGTGCAAGCACTTAGCACGGTATTCCGCGGCCAGGTTACCACGGCCGCGCGCCAAAGAATTACTGAGCTGTACAACGGCAATAATTTCAACGTGCAAAACTTAAACAAGTTAACCGCGCGGCAGATTAGCGACCAAATTACCGCTATTGACAGTCAAATTAACATGACCCCGCGCACGCAGTTCGGCCGTCAAATGGCATTAGCAAGGTTCCGTTTGGTTTACCAGCAAAGGTTTGACCAGGTAAGTGGCGGCGGCGGGTTTTTAACAGCCTTGCCCGGTTGGGTGCTGCCCGCCGCCCTGGGACTTGGCGCCGTGCTTATTCTTAGAGGACGCAAATGAACCCGCTACTAATAGGCTTTGCCGCCGCGCTGTTTTTTCTGCTAAGGAAAAAGAAACCAACCACGCCGCCGCCAGGACAGCCAGGCCCTGGCACACAAACGCCACAAGGCCAACTTGTTATTTTGACCAATGCTGTACTAGCTAACAAATTGCCATGTATTGACCCCGCTGGAAAGCAGCGCGTATTTGTTCTTAAAGAAATTGAAAAACAATACAATGCTATTAAAGAACAGCTAGACACCGAGAGCCAGCGCGCACAACCCGATGAAGTTTATATCGCGCAATTAAGTACGGACTATAATAATTTATGGAACCAACTAAAAGCCGGTAGCGCCGACCATGCTGCAAAATGCCAAAAGTATTTTGATGATTTCAGCAAACGACCCGGAAGCAACACCGGACAAACTAGTATAACAACTGCCACAAATGTTCGGCAAGCGCCATAAATTAAATTTTTTCACTATCTTTACCCTAATCTTAAAAATTAAACACTATGCCCGTACGTCGTAGAACATCACCCGCCCGCCGCAAGGCAGCACCCGCACGCCGCCGCCGCCGCACTATGGGCGCGCGCATGACCACCGCCGGAATCACCGCAGCCGCTATGTCAGCCGGTAAAGCCGCCCTTGGTGGCGCCGCCGCAGCATTGCTTACCAATACGGTAGGCAAGCAGCTAGGCGCTGGGTTCGCTCCCTACGCCGGCCTTGTTGGCTCACTAGCTACTAGCCTATTTCTTAAGCAGCCTGAAATCGCCGCCGGAATGGCTGGGTACTCAGGTGCTAAGATTGGCCAGGCGTTGCTAGGTAGTGATTCTGCTATTGGTTCACTTTTGGCTGAAAACAACAGCTTTAATGTTTCCCCTAGCATGTACCTTCAGGGCGAAATGGCCGGCGAGGGCATCTACGCCAGCAACTACACTTTGGCCGGGTACGAAGTACCAGGAATGTAATTTTTAACTTTTAATAAATTACTGTTATGATTACAGCACAAGATAAAATTTTGCACGTTGCAAATAAACTGGGCCTTACTAGTTTGCAGAATATGCAAGCCTCAACCGGCGCCGTTTATGACGTCGATACGGAACTAAGCGGGCAAATTTTCAGCCAAGCCACGCGCCACGCTAATCCTAGCGTTACAAACATTAACGAAAATCAATTTGAGGTAAACGAGGCTTTGCTAGTTGAAACAATTGCTTTTTACGTAAAAAACAACGCTGGCGCTACTCTTAATTTTCAGCAAGTTTACGGCAGTAGTGCTGTAATTGTTTTTGATTTGGTAATAGGCAACAAGCGCGTAATGAAGGACACCCCGGTTTTTGCTGCGGGAATGCCTTACAGCTTTGCCAATGCAGGAACGCAGACCGTACCTGTTGGCGAAGAAACACGCGCGTCGTATGTTCCAAGGCATCAGGTTTATATGGAAGGCGCCGGAGTTTTAATTCCGCCACAAGTTCAATGGTTTGTACAATACACAATTTTTGACCTTGTAACTGGCGCGCAAATTGCTGCGTCAGCTGAGACTTCCATTGGCTGCTATTTGTTCGGCACTAAGGTTCTATTAAACTTTAATACCTCTATTTAATTATGAGCCAAGTATCTAAACTTAGTTATGTTGATGGCAAACTAGGCGCACCCTCAACCGGGCAGCAAACTACACGCATCCTTTTTAACACTATTGAAGCGCCAGGAACTACTAGCTCTTTGACGTTTTTTCGTAGCTTCCAAGGATTGACCAACGGTCAAACCAATTTGACGCAAAATAAACTTGATTCCATGGAGTCCATGGTAATTAAAACTATTTGGCTGGCTCAATTAAGCACGGCAGATGTTTTGCAAGCTGTTGGCGCATTAGCACAGCAGACCGTTAGTATTATTGTAGGTAATCAAACCGTGGTAAAAAACTTACCGATACATTTTAACCAAGGTTCTAACGGACAAGCATTTGACCGTTTGCACGAAAACGCGGGAGTAAGAATTGACGACACCGGCGCGGGAACTGATTTAGTACAAATTTTCCAACCAGTCGAAATTCGTCTTGTTACTGATATTGTAATTCCGCCTCAGGTTGCGTTTGAAGTACGATTAGAATCAAACTCGGGAGCCTACGGCACCGGTGCGGTTGTATGCGCACTATCTGGCTACGGTAAAATTTTTAGCGCTGGCAACAGCTTCTAACCATGGCAAGTGTTAATATGATTAGTTACCGCCAAGGAATCCGAAATAAAGGATTTCAGGTAACTGTACCCACCACCGGCGCCACGCAAACGCTAAGCCTTAGCGGCCTGGCGAAAGCGTTTGAAGGTCTTATACTTAGTAGCACCACCAGCGCGGCCCCGGCCGTTTTGGTTAATGCTTTGCAGCTTCGCGTAACGCTTACTATCAACAACGACGTTGTAATTGATGACGTTGTAGCGCATGAGCTGGGCGCTAGTGTTGCTTCAGGCATTACCACCGGTTTCCCGGCGTTTATTCCGTTTCCGCGTGCTTTGACCGGCCAGGACACGATTTTGCTGCGCGTTACTAACAGCAGCGGCGCAAGCCAGCTGCTAAACGCAACAGTTTACTACAAGAACGAAATTTAATAGATTTCAACAAAAAAAAAACAAACGGCCGGCCCTAAATGGTCGGCCTTTTTTATATACATTTACACCTATGAGCTGGCAGATACCCACACAAATTGAGCAAGATATAATTTGCGGAAAGGCAAGTTACCGCACGTTCCAAACCGGCGCCGGCGGGCAAAGTATTTTAGACATTTCGCCTAACAGCTACGTTGTAATCTTTGGTTATGACTTTAGCCCGGCGGGCGGCGGCATCTACGAGAGCCAAAATTTTACAGCTAGTCCGGCACTAGCAAGCCAAAACATACGTTTTTTTGAAACGCAGCAAATTAGCTTTTATACCGGCAACGATTTTTACCCTTTTATTCATCACGTTAATATAGAAGCTAACGAAACTGTTTTTGGTGCAGCGTTAGACGCATTTCGTATTTTGAATAGCGTAGATAATTCCCCTATTGCACGACAGGTATATATAACAAGTTCCAGCCCGGTAAGTATTACCGTTGGCCTAGTAAACATTTGCACGCGCACAGTCGCAAACGCCATACCCATTACCAATCGCACGCCGCCGACCTTAACCTATGGCGGCTCCGCGCAAGTTATTAACAGCCAAACCGATTTTGGCCCGGCGGCTACGCCTTTGCAGTTTATTCAGCCTAGCCCTATTAGTTTTCAAGATTTTGGTTTTGGCGCATTACCAGGTAACGCGGACGCCCAGGCTTTTGCTACGCCCGACCTTACTAACGGTTTAATAGACCCAAGTTTTTATTTGCGTACGGTGTACGGACAAACTTTTAACGATAAAGCGGCATGTAACTATTTTCTAAATGTTCACTACGCCCTTTATACCCAAGCAATCCCCGAACAACGCGGCTAAAATGGATTTACAAAAGCGCATTGACCAGCTGCGCGAGCAAGGTTTTAATAATTTCGCGCTGCAAGACCGCCCCGGCAAGCTAACAAAAGCAAGCTGCGGACGTTTTTGGCCGAGCAACAAAGAAAAACCGGGCTGGGCTAACAACGGCGACGAAGTAAGCCGCGACCTAGTGGCCTATGTTAACAAATTCCCTGGACTTTATACCTTACACTATTCTAGGTCGCTAATAACTAGCGGAACCGAGAGTTTTGAAATTGACACCAGGCCGGAAGGCGAACAAACCCCTATAAACTATAACTTAGCAGACATGGACGAGCGCAACAAAGAAGAACGCCGCAGCGACGAGCTGTACATCCGCGAAATTTTATCTAAAAACGGATTTTTAGAGAGCGAAGTAGCGCGCCTAAAAGACAAAATTGAGGAACTAGAGGGCATGTTAGAGGACGCCGAAACCGAAGCCGAGGAAAATAAGCATGCACAAATGGCCGACGCCACAACTAGCACTATTGGCCAGGTCGCGCAGCTAATTCCTACGCTATTGGACAAGTATTTTGCTATTCAGGAACAAAAAAACGCGCTATTGGCCGAGCAGATACGCCGCCAGGCCCCCCCGCGTCCACAACCAACAAACCAAACTTTTGAACAACCAGCAAATAACTTTTACTATGAAGGAGAAAATTGACCATCTTACTCATTTTGACATTGTGGTTAAAGAGGAACTGGCAAGCTGCACGAGTGCCGAGGATATGCTTTTGGTTCTTGCCAGGAATTACGACCTACGCAAACCGCTGGGCGGAATTACTAAGGCGGCGTTTACGATAGGGCTACGTACGGCCGTAGGTATGCTGCGCCCCGAAGTAAACGCAAATGCTAACTACAAAGAAAAAGAGCTAAAAGACACGCGTTTTCCGCATCTTAAAATTTTTAAGTAGTGTACCGCATTAAAGCCGGGCAGCGCAAAGCCGCGCGGCGCCTGGGTGTAGTTATTAGGCCCAGCACGGTAAAAAATAAAAAATTAGACGTTTACAAAAATGGTATTAAAGTCGCATCAATTGGACTTATTGGATATGGAGATTATTGGTCATACGTCCAGGACGAAAAATTTAACCGCGCGCCAAAGGGAACGGCAGCGCAGCGCCGCCGCCTCTATAAAATTCGCAACGCCAACGAGTGCGCGGCCAAAGGAACGGTAGGATATTATGCCTGTAAAATACTTTGGTAATGATACTAAAGTACAAGGGCTGCGATAAAAAGTTTTTTAGGTACGAGCTGTACAACGGCCCGCGCATGGAACTGTACATAGAAACCAAGTTAAGCGCCCGCGCGACGGCTAAATTACTTTTTCGTAACTTTGGTATAGAACATATCGTATTAAAGATATATAACCGCACCTATGGCCTTAAAACCTAATTTTTTTCAAGCTATTGCCGCACTTACTTTGGCCTACCAGGCTTTTAGGTATATTAAGCGGCAAGCGGCTCTATTGGAAAAATGGGACTACGATATTTTGGCTGTGCGCTTAATGGGCGTAACAAAAGACTATTTAGATTTACAGCTGGAGCTTGAGCTTAAAAACCCTAGTGCTGTAAGTTTGACCGTAAGCGAGTTTGAGATGGACGTTTACCTGGACGGTATTAAAATAGGCAATACCGCCAAGCGCGGACAGTACACGATACCTAAGTACGGCAGCAACTTGTTGACCTTTAACGTGCGGGCTTACTACAAACAACTAGGCCCGGCGTTAGGCGTTGTAATTTCTAAAATTGGTAAAATAGACCAGGTACAAGTTAGGTTAAAGGGCAAGCTGTACGTGCAGACCGTTCCTGGCGTTTTTGCGCCGGTTCCGTTTGACATTACGGACACCGCCATAAATTTATACAAGCAATTTAATTAGTTATGCCACAAACATTAACAGCCGCAGACGTAGTAGGCCGGTATTTAATCGCAAAAAAAGACGTGCCGGTTTACGATGCGCCCTTTGGTACCAGGATAGGCACAATTAAAAAAGGCAACTCAACGCCTGAGGTTTACAGCTATTTAGTGCGCCAGGGTCAGGTCTTTTGGGTATTTGATTATACGATACCAGGACAAACCCCTAGTGCCTACTATGCTTTGCAATCCCCTGACGCTTTTAGTTTGTCAAGCGTACCGGGTAATGTAGCAATAGCGCCTAATGTTTTGCCGAGCGTTGATGTATTCCCAAGCGGCGGCATTAAAAAGTATGCAATTTTTGGCGCCCTTGGATTATTGGCGCTGTTAATACTAAAAAAATGAAACTTTGGCCCTGGCTTACTTTAGCTGTTGCCGTAATAATTACACGCATGAGCAAAGAAAAAGACGAAAGCAAGCCTACGGGAGCCGGGCCTGGCAAAAAAGTAGCGCGAGGCATACGCAATAATAACCCCGGTAATATAAGGCTAGGGATAAATTGGCTCGGCCGCGTAGTTCCTGGCAAGGACGTCAGCTTTGTAGAGTTCAAAAGCATGCCCTACGGCGTGCGCGCGCTGTACATTGATTTAATTAACAAGCACAAAAGCGGGCTAAGGACTATTCGCGATATTGTGTATAGATATGCGCCCCCTAGCGAAAATTTAACAGACGCCTATGTCGCGGCTGTTGCGCAAAGCATGAAGGTAGGCGCCAGCACGCCGTTTGCGCCAACGGTTAAGAATTTTAACGCCTTTGCCAAGGCCATAGTAAAGCACGAAAACGGTAAAGACGGCGAGAAGGTAACTGCTGGCGATTACGCCGCCGGGTTAGCGTTAGCGCGTATGCGCCCGGATATAAACAGTTATATTAAAATTGCCTAACTTTACTATTATGAAAAGCGAAAAAGAAAAACTAGCGGCTAAAAGCGTTGAGCAGCTAAAAGCTGCGGCCAAACGGTTAGGCGGCAAATTGGTAACGCCGGACGGCAAGGCCAAAACAAAAGTGCAGCTTATTAACACTATTGTTATGAAAAACCGCCTAGCTGGCAAAAGCATGGGCGCCAAGCAAACCGGCACAAGCAATAAAGAGGCAGACCTTAAAAGAAAAGCCAAGGCCCCCGGCAAGCGCACCAGCGCCAAGGGCAAGGTTTACACCGAAACGCGCAAAAATAGAACCGATAAGCCCGGTACTATGCTAGGCGACAATTTGAAGTATCGTTATATTAGCGCAGATACTTGGCGCAAAACAAATAAAGATTTTAAGACCGTTATTAACGGCGTTAAGTATAAAATGTTTTTAGACGAATCACGCGGCACCATATTGGCGCCTGTTAAAATTAAAAAAGAATCATGAATGAGGAACTAATTGCAAACGCCATAGCGTTTTTAGCCGGCTGGATATTAAAGCGCCCGGACTTTGTGCAAAAAATTATATCAAAGCTATTTGCTAAAAAATAATTTTATGGAGATTTTGTTATTTGCCATGACCGTTGCCGTTTCACTTGTCGGCTTTTTACTAGCGCGCGAGCTGAATCGCACCAGCGAAGAAATAAAACTTTTGCGCCAGGACGTTTTTAGAATTAGCGTAGACCTTGCCAAGCTGCAAACTAGGTTAGATGATTTAGTATAACGTATCTTTACGGCGTTTGATGCTGTGAGTTGAAAACGTTTGGTTAAGTAGCCCGGCAAATTTATTTTGCCGGGTTATTTTTTTTTGCATACTATTGCACAACCAAACAATTAAAAACTTACACAATGAATAGACCCGATACTTTTGGCGCTAAGATGTTCGGCCGCTTTATTAGCAAAGGCTGGCATATTAGCTTTACTGACAAATACCAAGACCGCGTTTGCGTTATACCGCCCGAGCGGCTAGACGCGCAGCACGTTTTTGGAATTTATATACCGGTTATGCGCCATACCTGGCAACCCGACTTAAAACGTGAGTGGTGGGCCGCGCTACAAACTAAGGACTGCATGCTAGGTCCGAAGTTTGAAGCCACGGCGCACCCCGACGATACGGAACGCTTTGCAGCGTTTGCGTCCTGGATAGGCGACCTACTTAGAAACCCTGAAAAATTTACCTAAAATGGAAAATAAATATTGGGCCGCGGCTTTTTTTGACAGCCGCGACGTAGAAACTATTAATGACATGGCCGCAATGGCCCGCCGGCAGCTAATATGTGTTCGCGAATTGCAACGCGACGAACTTTTGCGGCTTAAAATGAAGTACCCACACTTAACAACAAAGGACTAATGGCCAAACAACGCCCCATATATACTAAGGCACAGCATCAAATTATAACCCCGGCCTTTGTAGAAAAAAAAATACAGCTGCACAAATCAATAAAATGGACTACCAAGGACGGCCGCGATTTGTTTTTGATGGCCAGCGGCTCCGTTACACGGTACGTTCCAAAGTCCGAGCATAACAGCCAGGCCCCTATGGGCTTTTTTAATTTGCAAATGGGCCACTACAATAAAATAAGCATACACACGCGCGACTTTGCACAGTTGGCCGAAGTATTCGAGCAAATTACCTTATTCTTAAAAAACAACGCCGGCAAACTTGACCAGGTTGTTACCAAAGAACTAGATACCTATACAACCTACCACCTAAAAAACTTGCTTAACACAAACGAACAACCATAAAAACGTAGTACCCTACCCAAGTACTACCAAAATACTCTTACAACTCTTTACAAGGCCCTCTATGGGCCTTTTTTTATTTTCTACCTTACCCCTACCTTTTACTTTTTACCTTTTTAAATTTTTTTTAACTTTTTTTCGTTTTTACTTGACTTTTTAATTTCTAACGCTTAATTTTACGACATAATTATAGTAATAGATACACTGCAAGTGTAATAATTTCTGTAATAATACGCAACCCTTTCGCAAATTTAGGTCGTTTTGTGTTTGTTCACGCGCGATTTTGTATTTTTGGGCTATGGTCTTGAAAGAAAAATACACCACGCTGCAGCGCACCCTGGACATGATGCAGCTACAAATTCAGGACAGCCTTAGTTTTGCCCGAAATTTCGTACCACGCGGGGAAACGCCACGTAGTTTGTTCACGTTACTTAAGCAGCACACGACATACCGCCACGACCCGCCAGGTGTTGAACTGCTGCAAAGTATGCCAACGCTCATGCACAACAATTTTTACGGCATACCGGGCGCTGGGGATTGCGATTGCTTTACTATTGCGGCGGTGGCGTGCTGTAAGGTGGAAAATATACCGGTTCGTATTGTGGTGGTCGGCAACAACCCTAAAAACCCAACGCATGTTTACGCCGAAGTTTTGGACGGCGGGCGCTGGACTGCCTTTGACTTGTGCAGTCCGTTCTATGGCGAAACAAAAAAATATCGGTATCTTAGCATAATAAAAGTAAAGTAGCATGTATTTACAATTAGCCGGCCTGGAGCCACTTGATACCGCCCTTGACCCTTTGGCCCCAGGTGCGCCAACGTACAAGTACGACCGAATGTATTTAGGCCAAAGTCAGGATATTATTTTGCCGGACGCTTTGTTCCCGCCCAATGTTGAGGGTTATGCCGCAGCTCTTAAAAGTGTTGCTGATTTATACGGTAAGTTTAGCAAGGGCAAAAAAAACCCGGCCGCTGTAGTTAAAACCCCAGGCATGTCAGTTATTGACCCAGCTACTTTGATGCTAATTGCTAAAGGTATTTATGCTGGAGTGCAAGCACTTAGCACGGTATTCCGCGGCCAGGTTACCACGGCCGCGCGCCAAAGAATTACTGAGCTGTACAACGGCAATAATTTCAACGTGCAAAACTTAAACAAGTTAACCGCGCGGCAGATTAGCGACCAAATTACCGCTATTGACAGTCAAATTAACATGACCCCGCGCACGCAGTTCGGCCGTCAAATGGCATTAGCAAGGTTCCGTTTGGTTTACCAGCAAAGGTTTGACCAGGTAAGTGGCGGCGGCGGGTTTTTAACAGCCTTGCCCGGTTGGGTGCTGCCCGCCGCCCTGGGACTTGGCGCCGTGCTTATTCTTAGAGGACGCAAATGAACCCGCTACTAATAGGCTTTGCCGCCGCGCTGTTTTTTCTGCTAAGGAAAAAGAAACCAACCACGCCGCCGCCAGGACAGCCAGGCCCTGGCACACAAACGCCACAAGGCCAACTTGTTATTTTGACCAATGCTGTACTAGCTAACAAATTGCCATGTATTGACCCCGCTGGAAAGCAGCGCGTATTTGTTCTTAAAGAAATTGAAAAACAATACAATGCTATTAAAGAACAGCTAGACACCGAGAGCCAGCGCGCACAACCCGATGAAGTTTATATCGCGCAATTAAGTACGGACTATAATAATTTATGGAACCAACTAAAAGCCGGTAGCGCCGACCATGCTGCAAAATGCCAAAAGTATTTTGATGATTTCAGCAAACGACCCGGAAGCAACACCGGACAAACTAGTATAACAACTGCCACAAATGTTCGGCAAGCGCCATAAATTAAATTTTTTCACTATCTTTACCCTAATCTTAAAAATTAAACACTATGCCCGTACGTCGTAGAACATCACCCGCCCGCCGCAAGGCAGCACCCGCACGCCGCCGCCGCCGCACTATGGGCGCGCGCATGACCACCGCCGGAATCACCGCAGCCGCTATGTCAGCCGGTAAAGCCGCCCTTGGTGGCGCCGCCGCAGCATTGCTTACCAATACGGTAGGCAAGCAGCTAGGCGCTGGGTTCGCTCCCTACGCCGGCCTTGTTGGCTCACTAGCTACTAGCCTATTTCTTAAGCAGCCTGAAATCGCCGCCGGAATGGCTGGGTACTCAGGTGCTAAGATTGGCCAGGCGTTGCTAGGTAGTGATTCTGCTATTGGTTCACTTTTGGCTGAAAACAACAGCTTTAATGTTTCCCCTAGCATGTACCTTCAGGGCGAAATGGCCGGCGAGGGCATCTACGCCAGCAACTACACTTTGGCCGGGTACGAAGTACCAGGAATGTAATTTTTAACTTTTAATAAATTACTGTTATGATTACAGCACAAGATAAAATTTTGCACGTTGCAAATAAACTGGGCCTTACTAGTTTGCAGAATATGCAAGCCTCAACCGGCGCCGTTTATGACGTCGATACGGAACTAAGCGGGCAAATTTTCAGCCAAGCCACGCGCCACGCTAATCCTAGCGTTACAAACATTAACGAAAATCAATTTGAGGTAAACGAGGCTTTGCTAGTTGAAACAATTGCTTTTTACGTAAAAAACAACGCTGGCGCTACTCTTAATTTTCAGCAAGTTTACGGCAGTAGTGCTGTAATTGTTTTTGATTTGGTAATAGGCAACAAGCGCGTAATGAAGGACACCCCGGTTTTTGCTGCGGGAATGCCTTACAGCTTTGCCAATGCAGGAACGCAGACCGTACCTGTTGGCGAAGAAACACGCGCGTCGTATGTTCCAAGGCATCAGGTTTATATGGAAGGCGCCGGAGTTTTAATTCCGCCACAAGTTCAATGGTTTGTACAATACACAATTTTTGACCTTGTAACTGGCGCGCAAATTGCTGCGTCAGCTGAGACTTCCATTGGCTGCTATTTGTTCGGCACTAAGGTTCTATTAAACTTTAATACCTCTATTTAATTATGAGCCAAGTATCTAAACTTAGTTATGTTGATGGCAAACTAGGCGCACCCTCAACCGGGCAGCAAACTACACGCATCCTTTTTAACACTATTGAAGCGCCAGGAACTACTAGCTCTTTGACGTTTTTTCGTAGCTTCCAAGGATTGACCAACGGTCAAACCAATTTGACGCAAAATAAACTTGATTCCATGGAGTCCATGGTAATTAAAACTATTTGGCTGGCTCAATTAAGCACGGCAGATGTTTTGCAAGCTGTTGGCGCATTAGCACAGCAGACCGTTAGTATTATTGTAGGTAATCAAACCGTGGTAAAAAACTTACCGATACATTTTAACCAAGGTTCTAACGGACAAGCATTTGACCGTTTGCACGAAAACGCGGGAGTAAGAATTGACGACACCGGCGCGGGAACTGATTTAGTACAAATTTTCCAACCAGTCGAAATTCGTCTTGTTACTGATATTGTAATTCCGCCTCAGGTTGCGTTTGAAGTACGATTAGAATCAAACTCGGGAGCCTACGGCACCGGTGCGGTTGTATGCGCACTATCTGGCTACGGTAAAATTTTTAGCGCTGGCAACAGCTTCTAACCATGGCAAGTGTTAATATGATTAGTTACCGCCAAGGAATCCGAAATAAAGGATTTCAGGTAACTGTACCCACCACCGGCGCCACGCAAACGCTAAGCCTTAGCGGCCTGGCGAAAGCGTTTGAAGGTCTTATACTTAGTAGCACCACCAGCGCGGCCCCGGCCGTTTTGGTTAATGCTTTGCAGCTTCGCGTAACGCTTACTATCAACAACGACGTTGTAATTGATGACGTTGTAGCGCATGAGCTGGGCGCTAGTGTTGCTTCAGGCATTACCACCGGTTTCCCGGCGTTTATTCCGTTTCCGCGTGCTTTGACCGGCCAGGACACGATTTTGCTGCGCGTTACTAACAGCAGCGGCGCAAGCCAGCTGCTAAACGCAACAGTTTACTACAAGAACGAAATTTAATAGATTTCAACAAAAAAAAAACAAACGGCCGGCCCTAAATGGTCGGCCTTTTTTATATACATTTACACCTATGAGCTGGCAGATACCCACACAAATTGAGCAAGATATAATTTGCGGAAAGGCAAGTTACCGCACGTTCCAAACCGGCGCCGGCGGGCAAAGTATTTTAGACATTTCGCCTAACAGCTACGTTGTAATCTTTGGTTATGACTTTAGCCCGGCGGGCGGCGGCATCTACGAGAGCCAAAATTTTACAGCTAGTCCGGCACTAGCAAGCCAAAACATACGTTTTTTTGAAACGCAGCAAATTAGCTTTTATACCGGCAACGATTTTTACCCTTTTATTCATCACGTTAATATAGAAGCTAACGAAACTGTTTTTGGTGCAGCGTTAGACGCATTTCGTATTTTGAATAGCGTAGATAATTCCCCTATTGCACGACAGGTATATATAACAAGTTCCAGCCCGGTAAGTATTACCGTTGGCCTAGTAAACATTTGCACGCGCACAGTCGCAAACGCCATACCCATTACCAATCGCACGCCGCCGACCTTAACCTATGGCGGCTCCGCGCAAGTTATTAACAGCCAAACCGATTTTGGCCCGGCGGCTACGCCTTTGCAGTTTATTCAGCCTAGCCCTATTAGTTTTCAAGATTTTGGTTTTGGCGCATTACCAGGTAACGCGGACGCCCAGGCTTTTGCTACGCCCGACCTTACTAACGGTTTAATAGACCCAAGTTTTTATTTGCGTACGGTGTACGGACAAACTTTTAACGATAAAGCGGCATGTAACTATTTTCTAAATGTTCACTACGCCCTTTATACCCAAGCAATCCCCGAACAACGCGGCTAAAATGGATTTACAAAAGCGCATTGACCAGCTGCGCGAGCAAGGTTTTAATAATTTCGCGCTGCAAGACCGCCCCGGCAAGCTAACAAAAGCAAGCTGCGGACGTTTTTGGCCGAGCAACAAAGAAAAACCGGGCTGGGCTAACAACGGCGACGAAGTAAGCCGCGACCTAGTGGCCTATGTTAACAAATTCCCTGGACTTTATACCTTACACTATTCTAGGTCGCTAATAACTAGCGGAACCGAGAGTTTTGAAATTGACACCAGGCCGGAAGGCGAACAAACCCCTATAAACTATAACTTAGCAGACATGGACGAGCGCAACAAAGAAGAACGCCGCAGCGACGAGCTGTACATCCGCGAAATTTTATCTAAAAACGGATTTTTAGAGAGCGAAGTAGCGCGCCTAAAAGACAAAATTGAGGAACTAGAGGGCATGTTAGAGGACGCCGAAACCGAAGCCGAGGAAAATAAGCATGCACAAATGGCCGACGCCACAACTAGCACTATTGGCCAGGTCGCGCAGCTAATTCCTACGCTATTGGACAAGTATTTTGCTATTCAGGAACAAAAAAACGCGCTATTGGCCGAGCAGATACGCCGCCAGGCCCCCCCGCGTCCACAACCAACAAACCAAACTTTTGAACAACCAGCAAATAACTTTTACTATGAAGGAGAAAATTGACCATCTTACTCATTTTGACATTGTGGTTAAAGAGGAACTGGCAAGCTGCACGAGTGCCGAGGATATGCTTTTGGTTCTTGCCAGGAATTACGACCTACGCAAACCGCTGGGCGGAATTACTAAGGCGGCGTTTACGATAGGGCTACGTACGGCCGTAGGTATGCTGCGCCCCGAAGTAAACGCAAATGCTAACTACAAAGAAAAAGAGCTAAAAGACACGCGTTTTCCGCATCTTAAAATTTTTAAGTAGTGTACCGCATTAAAGCCGGGCAGCGCAAAGCCGCGCGGCGCCTGGGTGTAGTTATTAGGCCCAGCACGGTAAAAAATAAAAAATTAGACGTTTACAAAAATGGTATTAAAGTCGCATCAATTGGACTTATTGGATATGGAGATTATTGGTCATACGTCCAGGACGAAAAATTTAACCGCGCGCCAAAGGGAACGGCAGCGCAGCGCCGCCGCCTCTATAAAATTCGCAACGCCAACGAGTGCGCGGCCAAAGGAACGGTAGGATATTATGCCTGTAAAATACTTTGGTAATGATACTAAAGTACAAGGGCTGCGATAAAAAGTTTTTTAGGTACGAGCTGTACAACGGCCCGCGCATGGAACTGTACATAGAAACCAAGTTAAGCGCCCGCGCGACGGCTAAATTACTTTTTCGTAACTTTGGTATAGAACATATCGTATTAAAGATATATAACCGCACCTATGGCCTTAAAACCTAATTTTTTTCAAGCTATTGCCGCACTTACTTTGGCCTACCAGGCTTTTAGGTATATTAAGCGGCAAGCGGCTCTATTGGAAAAATGGGACTACGATATTTTGGCTGTGCGCTTAATGGGCGTAACAAAAGACTATTTAGATTTACAGCTGGAGCTTGAGCTTAAAAACCCTAGTGCTGTAAGTTTGACCGTAAGCGAGTTTGAGATGGACGTTTACCTGGACGGTATTAAAATAGGCAATACCGCCAAGCGCGGACAGTACACGATACCTAAGTACGGCAGCAACTTGTTGACCTTTAACGTGCGGGCTTACTACAAACAACTAGGCCCGGCGTTAGGCGTTGTAATTTCTAAAATTGGTAAAATAGACCAGGTACAAGTTAGGTTAAAGGGCAAGCTGTACGTGCAGACCGTTCCTGGCGTTTTTGCGCCGGTTCCGTTTGACATTACGGACACCGCCATAAATTTATACAAGCAATTTAATTAGTTATGCCACAAACATTAACAGCCGCAGACGTAGTAGGCCGGTATTTAATCGCAAAAAAAGACGTGCCGGTTTACGATGCGCCCTTTGGTACCAGGATAGGCACAATTAAAAAAGGCAACTCAACGCCTGAGGTTTACAGCTATTTAGTGCGCCAGGGTCAGGTCTTTTGGGTATTTGATTATACGATACCAGGACAAACCCCTAGTGCCTACTATGCTTTGCAATCCCCTGACGCTTTTAGTTTGTCAAGCGTACCGGGTAATGTAGCAATAGCGCCTAATGTTTTGCCGAGCGTTGATGTATTCCCAAGCGGCGGCATTAAAAAGTATGCAATTTTTGGCGCCCTTGGATTATTGGCGCTGTTAATACTAAAAAAATGAAACTTTGGCCCTGGCTTACTTTAGCTGTTGCCGTAATAATTACACGCATGAGCAAAGAAAAAGACGAAAGCAAGCCTACGGGAGCCGGGCCTGGCAAAAAAGTAGCGCGAGGCATACGCAATAATAACCCCGGTAATATAAGGCTAGGGATAAATTGGCTCGGCCGCGTAGTTCCTGGCAAGGACGTCAGCTTTGTAGAGTTCAAAAGCATGCCCTACGGCGTGCGCGCGCTGTACATTGATTTAATTAACAAGCACAAAAGCGGGCTAAGGACTATTCGCGATATTGTGTATAGATATGCGCCCCCTAGCGAAAATTTAACAGACGCCTATGTCGCGGCTGTTGCGCAAAGCATGAAGGTAGGCGCCAGCACGCCGTTTGCGCCAACGGTTAAGAATTTTAACGCCTTTGCCAAGGCCATAGTAAAGCACGAAAACGGTAAAGACGGCGAGAAGGTAACTGCTGGCGATTACGCCGCCGGGTTAGCGTTAGCGCGTATGCGCCCGGATATAAACAGTTATATTAAAATTGCCTAACTTTACTATTATGAAAAGCGAAAAAGAAAAACTAGCGGCTAAAAGCGTTGAGCAGCTAAAAGCTGCGGCCAAACGGTTAGGCGGCAAATTGGTAACGCCGGACGGCAAGGCCAAAACAAAAGTGCAGCTTATTAACACTATTGTTATGAAAAACCGCCTAGCTGGCAAAAGCATGGGCGCCAAGCAAACCGGCACAAGCAATAAAGAGGCAGACCTTAAAAGAAAAGCCAAGGCCCCCGGCAAGCGCACCAGCGCCAAGGGCAAGGTTTACACCGAAACGCGCAAAAATAGAACCGATAAGCCCGGTACTATGCTAGGCGACAATTTGAAGTATCGTTATATTAGCGCAGATACTTGGCGCAAAACAAATAAAGATTTTAAGACCGTTATTAACGGCGTTAAGTATAAAATGTTTTTAGACGAATCACGCGGCACCATATTGGCGCCTGTTAAAATTAAAAAAGAATCATGAATGAGGAACTAATTGCAAACGCCATAGCGTTTTTAGCCGGCTGGATATTAAAGCGCCCGGACTTTGTGCAAAAGATTATTTCTAAAATCTTTACAAAAAAATAATTTTATGGAAATTTTGTTATTTGCCATGACGGTCGCCGTTTCACTAGTTGGCTTTTTACTAGCCCGCGAACTTAACCGCACCAGCGAAGAAATAAAACTACTTCGCCAGGACGTTTTTAGAATTAGCGTAGATCTAGCCAAGTTGCAAACTAGGTTAGATGACATTGTATAACGTATCTTTACGGCGTTTGATGCTGTGAGTTAAAAACGTTTGGTTAAGTAGCCCGGTAATTTATTTTGCCGGGTTATTTTTTTTTGCATACTATTGCACAACCAAACAATTAAAAATTCACACTATGAATGCACCCAATACTTTTGGCGCTAAGATGTTCGGCCGCTTTATTAGCAAAGGCTGGCACATATCGTTTACGGACAGTTACCAGGATCGCGTATGCGTTATACCGCCGGATCGGCTTGACGCGCAGCACGTCTTTGGTATTTACATACCGGTTATGCGGCATACTTGGCAACCCGATTTAAAAAGGGAATGGTGGGCGGCGCTACAAACTAAGGACTGTATGCTTGGTCCTAAGTTTGAAGCCAGCGCGCACCCCGACGATACGGAACGCTTTGCAGCGTTTGCGTCCTGGATAGGTGATCTATTAAGAAACCCTGAGAAATTTACATGATGACCGAACAGCAGCAAATAGACGAAATACTACTAGAGGCTAATGCTTATTTTTTTAAGCCGGAAGTAGAACAGTACGCAAATTTTTTAATTAAAGAAGGTTGGGAAGCAGTACAAGCATACCAGCGAGCATACCAGGATATAATAATTTTTGAAAATAATGGACACAAAACCAACTGTACCTGCCAATTTTGTATGCCGTGAGTGGCAAATTGCGTTCTTTGACGTGCAAGACACCGACACCCTAAATAAATTATGCGCTTTAGCTCGGCATCAATTACTAGTATGCTATGAAATATCACAGGCAGAAATAGCCATGCTAAAAATGAAGTACCCACACCTTACAACGTACGACTAAGATGTACCGTAAAAAAATTGATGGTGCATAAGTTACAATCAAAAGTGATAACGATATAGAAAAATACGATGAGCCAATTATACCGTACTGGGATCAGCGTATTAGAACACAACGGCTAACAGAGTATTTATACGATATAGAAAACCCTACTTATACTGATTATTTGCAAACCATACATTGGCATAAAATAAGAAAATACATGTTTGATCAACCGACCTCGAATAAATGCATCATAAAAAATTGCGATAATACCAACATTGTGCTGCACCATACACGCTACGACCGAATAGGCACAAACAACGAAATATATGATTTGATGTATGTTTGTCGGGAGCATCACAATAGAATACACGGCGCCGTCCAGCTTAGGTATAAATGCCATGAGGAAGAATGGTCGTTATTTAAGATAACAAGAAAATTTGTGTGTGAAAAAAATAATGAGAAATTTGATTATTACCTAGAAGAATGAAAAAACAACGCCCGATCTACACGAAAGCCCAGCATCAAATTGTAACGCCGGCCTACGTGGAAAAAAAAATACAAATGCATAAAAACATAAAATGGACTACCAAGGACGGCCGCGATTTGTTTTTAATGGCCAGCGCATCAGTTACGCGCTACGTGGCTAAGTCAGAACACAACGATCAGGCGCCAATGGGCTTTTTTAATATGCAAATGGGCCACTATAATAAAATTTCAATTCATACCAGGGATTTTAGACAGTTGGCCGATGTACTGCTGCAAGCTCATCTGTTTTTACTCAACAACGCCGACAAACTCGACCAAGTTGTTACCAAGGAACTAGATACCTACACCACCTACCACCTGAAAAACTTGCTTGACACAAACGAGCAACCCTAAAAACGTACTACCCTACTACCCTACCCCTTAAAACCCCTTACAACTCAATTAAAGGCCCTTTATGGGCCTTTTTTTATTTCCTATCCTACCCCTACCTTTTACTTTTTACCTTTTTACAATTTTTTTTACCTTTTTTTCGTTTTTACTTGACTTTTTAATTTCTAACGCTTAATTTTACGACATAATTATAGTAATAGATAGACTGTAAGTCTAATAATATCTGTAATTATACGCGCAACTTTTTTGTTTTTTGGTCGTTTTGCGTTTGTTCACGCGCTGTTTTGTATTTTTGGGTTATGGTACTCAAAGAAAAATACACCACGCTGCAACGCACCCTGGACTGTATGCAGACGCAAATTGAGGATTCTTTAAGTTTTGCCCGAAATTTTGTACCACGAGGCGAAACGCCACGCAGCTTGTTCGCATTGCTCAAGCAGCACACGACATACCGCCACGATCCGCCAGGTGTTGAGCTTTTGCAAAGTATGCCAACGCTTATGCACCGTAATTTTTACGGCATACCGGGCGCTGGGGACTGCGACTGCTTTACTATTGCGGCGGTTGCATGCTGTAAGGTGGAAAATATACCCGTTAGAATTGTGGTGGTGGGCAATACCCGAAAAAACCCGACCCATGTTTACGCCGAAGTTTTGGACGGCGGCAAATGGACGGCGTTTGATTTGGTCAATGAGTTTTATGGGCAAACAAAAAAATATAGGTATCTTAGCGTAATAAAAGTAAAGTAGATGTATTTACAACTTGCCGGGCCTAGCCCCCTTGATACCGCCGAGAACCCGCTGGCCCCAGGTGCGCCGACGTATAAATACGATCAAATGTATCTAGGACAGTCCCAAGATATTATTTTACCGGACGCTTTGTTCCCGGCAAATGTAGAAGGTTATGCCAAGGCGTTAAAAGACCTGGAGGGGTTGTACAACAAGTACGCAAAAGGCATAAAAAAGAAAATTACCGATAAAGGCATGAGCGAACCTATTAGCTTTGCCGTTATTATGGGAACGCTGCAAGCCATAGGCGCCGGGTTTCAAGCTTTGTCCACGGTAGCACGATCCGCGCAAATTAGCCTTGCTAGGCAAAGAATTACCGAGCTGTACAACAACAATACTTTTAACGTACAAAACCTAAACAGGCTAAGCCCTACGCAGCTTAGCAATGCGATGACGCAAATTGACGAGCAAATTAACATGACCCCGCGCACGCAGTTCGGCCGGCAAATGGCATTAGCGCGGTTTAGGTTGATTTACCAGCAAAGGTTCGACCAGATATCGGGCGGCGGCGGCATCGGTAATTTACCGGGCTGGGTATTGCCCGCCGCCCTAGGACTTGGCGCATTGTTAATTTTAAGAGGCCGCCGATGAATCCGCTAGTTTTAGTCGGCGCTGTTGCGCTGTTTTTACTGCTAAGGAAAAAGCCGCCGGTTGTTGTAGATAACACAACCCCGGACGTTGTACCGTTTACCGCTGCAAACGTAAACGCCTACAAAAACTTAAACACCAGTAGTACCTTTGACAACCGACTTGCCAAAGAGGCGCGCCGCGTTACCCCGGACGGAACCGGCAAAAATATAGTGGACGGCAGCTACAAATGCTTTGCCCCTGGCAACCAATCGCGCCGCGCAGCTATTATTAAGGTGTACGAGGATTTAGACCGCCTACAAACCCAAATAAACAATAGTACCGGCGAACGCCGCGAGGAATACCGCAAGGACCGCCGCGAAAAGGACGATGAGCGCGCAATTTTAGTGGCCGAACACTATATGATATGCGAGGCGTTTTTTGAGGAGCTTAAGAAAAAAGCCGCAACCCCGCAGCAAACGGTAATAACCACCGCACAACAAACGCGCAGCGCCTTGTAAATTAAATTTTTTCACTATCTTTAACCCAATCAATCTAAAAAACTGAATTATGGCCTACCGCCGCAAAACCACCCCCGCCCGCCGCAAGGCAGCACCCGCACGCCGCCGCCGCCGCACTATGGGCCAGCGCGTAACCACCGCCGGAGTAACTGCCGCCGCTATGTCAGCCGGTAAGGCCGCCCTCGGTGGCGCCGCCGCCGCCGTTTTAACTAATGTCATCGGCGACAACCTCGGCACTTTTAAGCCATACACCGGCCTAGTCGGCGCTTTGGCTACTAGCCTATTTTTGAAGCAGCCTGAGATCGCCGCCGGTATGGCCGGTTACGCTGGATATAAAATTGCCGGAGCTTTGTTACCAAGTCAAACAAAAGAAGGTGGATTTTTAGCCGAGAATAACAGCTATATGGTTTCTCCTTCTATGTACCTTCAGGGCGAAATGGCCGGTGAGGGCATTTATGCCAGCAACTACACACTTTCCGGGTACGATATCCCAGGACTGTAAGCGTTTATTCATATAATCTTTAATTTGTAGAAACTATGGGCATGAGCGCACAAGACAAAATGCTTAACGTAGCAAGCCGCCTAGGCTTGACCACGCTTAAGGACATGCAAGGGACTACCCGCATGGTATATGATTCGATTGGTACAGCCGCAACCAACTTTACCTTTTTTAAGGGTGCTTCTCAGCGTGCATTTCCTTTTACTAACGTAGGCGCCAACGGCAACCAATTCCAGGTCAATGAGGCTTTGCTAGTTGAGAAAATTGGATTTTTTATTCCATCGGCTGCCGACGGCATTACTTATGCTGGCCTAGGTACTAACTCGGTAAAGTTTGATTTCGTCATAGGCAATAAGACAGTCCTGAAGGACGTTAGCTGTGAATTCGGCGGCGAACAAGCTTTTTGGAATGACGGAGCCGTTGGCAGTTCAGTAATTGACCTTGAGGGAGTAGGTATTTTGATTCCACCCCAGGTTGAATACTATGTTATTGCTAAACCTTTTTCAACCGGTGCGCGCGCTTCTACAAGCATCCGCCTAGGCTGTTACCTATTCGGCACCGGTGCTTTGCTAAACTTTAATACCACTATTTAATCATGGCAAATCAAGTACAAAAGGTTGCATACGTTGACAGCAAGCTCGGCGTATCACTACCAGGACAGCAGACCACCCGCGTAATTTACGACTCAGTAAACGCCGCCGCCGGACAGCAGTTTTTTGAATTCTTTACCAACTTTGCCGGTAAAACCGAATTTCAATCTAACCTTACTACTAATAAACTTGATTCCGCAGAATCAATGGTTATTAAGTCTATACAAATTATTTGTGCTAGTGAAGGCATAGATTTGGCGCAGCATCTAAATCTTAATGTTTTTGTTGGTAATCAAAATGTTATTAAAGATTTTGACCCCTCATTTAATGCTTCAACCCGAGGATTGGCGTTTGACCGCTTACATAGTGGATTAAATGACGGTAAAAATTTAGAAATTCGTCTTTTGACTGAAATTGTAATTCCACCACAGGTTAATTTCAAAGCTACTTTACAATTCGGAGGGACTACTATGAATGCTGACGATGACGTTACTATTGTATTCAAAGGCTACGGACGTATTTTCAGTGCCGGTAACAGCTTCTAATTTTAGAAACCATGGCAAGTAATATGAACATAAGCTACCGCCAGGGAATCCGCAACAAGGGTTTCCAGGTAACGGTACCGACCACCGGCGCTACGCAGACGCTAAGCCTTAGCGGCCTGGCAAAAGCGTTTGAAGGTATTATTTTTAGCAGCACCACCTCAGCGGCCCCGGCTACTTTGGTAAATGCTACTCAGCTTCGCGTAACACTCACTATTAACAACGATGTTGTTATAGATGACGTAATAGCCCACGAATTAGGCGCTAGCGTTGCCAGCGGCATTACTACCGGGTTCCCGGCTTTTATCCCTTTTCCAAGGGCGTTAACCGGCCAGGACACAATTTTACTTCGCGTTACTAACAGTTCCGGCGCTAGCCAGCTGCTAAACGCAACGGTTTACTACAAGAACGAAATCTAAATTTTCTAACACAAAAAAAACAAACGGCCGGCCCTAAATGGTCGGCCTTTTTTATACCTTTAACCTATGAGCTGGCAGATTCCTACACAAATTGAACAAGATATAATTTGCGGCAAGGCAAGTTACCGAACATTCCAAACCGGTGCCGGCGGTCAAAGTATTTTAGATATTTCGCCTAATAGCTACGTTGTAATCTTTGGTTATGACTTTAGCCCGGCGGGCGGCGGCATTTACGAAAGCCAAAACTTTACAGCTAGTCCGGCACTAGCTAGCGATAACATACGTTTTTTTGAAACCCAGCAAATTAGCTTTTATACCGGCAACGATTTTTACCCTTTTATTCACCACGTTAATATAGAAGCTAACGAAACTGTTTTTAATCCCACGCTAGACGCATTTCGTATTTTAAACAGCGTAGATAATACCCCTATTGCACGCCAGGTGTATATTACAAGCTCCAGCCCGGTAAGTATTACCGTTGGCCTAGTAAACATTTGCACGCGCATAGTCGCAAACGCGATACCGATTACCAACCGTACCCCGCCGACTTTAACCTATGGCGGCTCCGCGCAAGTTATTAACAGCCAAACCAATTTTGGCCCGGCCGCTACGCCTTTGCAGTTTATTCAGCCTAGCCCTATTAGTTTTCAAGATTTTGGCTTTGGCGCATTGCCAGGTAACGCGGACGCCCAGGCTTTTGCTACGCCCGACCCTACCAACGGTTTAATAGACCCAAGTTTTTATTTGCGTACGGTGTACGGACAAACTTTTAACGATAAAGCGGCATGTAACTATTTTCTAAATGTTCACTACGCCCTTTACACGCAAACAATCCCCGAACAGCGCGGCTAAAATGGATTTACAAAAGCGCATTGACCAGCTGCGCGAGCAAGGTTTTAACAATTTCGCGCTGCAAGACCGCCCCGGCAAGCTAACAAAGGCAAGCTGCGGACGTTTTTGGCCTAGCAACAAAGAAAAACCGGGCTGGGCTAACAACGGCGACGAGGTAAGCCGCGATCTAGTCGCCTACGTTAACAAATTCCCTGGACTTTATACCTTACACTATTCTAGGTCGCTAATTACAAGCGGCACGGAATGCTTTGAAATTGACACCAGGCCGGAAGGCGAACAAACCCCTATAAACTATAACTTAGCAGACATGGACGAGCGCAACAAAGAAGAACGCCGCAGCGATGAATTATACATACGCGAAATTTTGTCAAAAAATGGATTTTTAGAGAGCGAAGTAGCGCGCCTAAAAGATAAAATAGATGAACTAGAGGGCATGCTTGAGGACGCCGAAACCGAAGCCGAAGAAAACAAGCACGCGCAAATGGCAGACGCCACCACGTCCACGATTGGCCAGGTCGCGCAGCTCATACCTACTTTGCTGGATAAGTACTTTGCTATCCAGGAACAAAAAAACGCGCTGTTGGCCGAGCAGATTAGGCGCCAGGCCCCACCGCGTCCACAACCAACAAACCAAACTTTTGAACAACCAGCAAATAACTTTTACTATGAAGGAGAAAATTGACCATCTTACTCATTTTGACATTGTGGTTAAAGAGGAATTGGCGAGCTGCACGAG
>Ga0247838_1002106_pt1 | contig 26329 bp, 18 predicted proteins | sample LaCruzMarch2015__5_FD_189097 | JGI IMG/M metagenome (GOLD analysis project Ga0247838, IMG submission 189097) | Freshwater microbial communities from meromictic Lake La Cruz, Castile-La Mancha, Spain - LaCruzMarch2015_15m | ecosystem: Environmental > Aquatic > Freshwater > Lake | place: Spain... | reverse complement strand
GAGCTACGTGACATAATTAGCAGTCAATTTATGGTCGTTTGGGAACAACCAGAACTTGCATTGGCTGAGTTACGTCAGTTTGTAGTTTTAAAACCAGCGGCAATTAAACTTGTCGTGATGGTTAAAGAGATTTTAAGCCTTGTTGGAGCAGTTTCTCCACGGATGATCAAAGGGCTATATGAACTTGCCTTAAAATTAAATATCACTGATTTGAGAAAGTAAGAATAAGTAACCAATGAATGATTTATTTAGTAACCTGGATCCAATTGAATCTCAAATGATTCAATTAACTAAAGAGCTTAATTATTATAATTTACAATATCATACCTATGATAAATCACTAATTAGTGATGAAGAGTATGATCTTAGTTTTTGCCGTTTGATGGCATTGGAGCAAGAGTACCCGCATTTTAAACAAGCTGATAGTCCAAGCCAAAAAGTTGGTGGGACAATTTTAACTAAATTTAATCAGATTGAACATCAAATTCCAATGTTATCACTTGGGAATATTTTTTCGGTGATGAATGAAGTCGAGCCAGAACTTAGGCATCAGGAGTTAATTCAGTTTTGTAATCGTCTTGCTAAAGAGTTAGACTGCACCTCCAGCGATTTAAGCTTTATGGCATCACCAAAATATGATGGCGTTGCAATTAGTTTGTTGTATAGAAATGGTATTTTAGTTCAAGCATTAACTCGCGGTGATGGTTATATTGGCGAAGATGTGACGAATAATGTGAAAACTATTCGCAACATACCGTTAACCTTGAGCTGTGATTTATTTGCGCCTGAATTAATTGAGGTTCGTGGTGAAATATTAATTCAAACCCAAGATTTCATTGAGTTAAATCAACAGCAAGTCGTGCGCGGTGAGCGTTTATATGCTAATCCACGTAATTTGGCAGCAGGTAGCTTGCGTCAGTTAGATAGTCGCATTACTGCAGCACGTCCATTGTGTTTTTATGCCTATGCGTTGGCACAACATAGTTCAGATTTACAATTTAATTTATTTAGTGAGCAACTGGCACAGCTTAAATATTTCGGTTTTAATCTTGCTAATGAATGTGCTAGTTTAATTGGCTCTGCGGAATTAATTGATTATTATGAGGATATGTTAGGTAAGCGTAATCAATTAGCCTTTGGGATCGATGGTGTAGTCTATAAATTAAATAATATTGCCGAGCAAGAAAAATTAGGTTATGTTGCGCGTGCGCCGCGGTTTGCAATTGCGCATAAATTTCCTGCCGAAGAAGTTGAATCCGAATTATTAGGAATTGATGTGCAAGTGGGGCGAACAGGTGCACTTACGCCAGTTGCGCGGATTAAACCGGTTAATGTAGCTGGTGTGATCGTTACTAACGCAACGTTGCATAATCAAGCCGAAATTTGGCGTAAGGATATTCGTATTGGTGATATTGTAGTTGTGCGGCGTGCTGGTGATGTTATTCCAGAAATTGCGCGTAGTTTACCGTTGCGGCGAATTGGTGAATTGGCAAAATTTTTTATGCCAACGATTTGTCCTGCTTGTGGCTCACATCTGGTTGCTGAAGAGGATGAGGTTATTTTACGTTGTTCTGCTGGATTGTATTGTATCGCACAAAAGAAACAAGCCATCACTCATTTTGCTAGTAAATTGGCATTAAATATCGATGGACTTGGTGAGAAAAGTGTTGAACAGTTAGTGGATGCGGGGTTAATTAATTCTATTCCAGATATTTATCGTTTGAATTTTGAGCAATTGTGTCAATTGGAGCGTTTTGGCGAAAAGAGTGCGACTAATTTAATTCAGGCAATTGAGTTAAGTAAAAATACTAGCTTGCCGCGCTTAATTTATGCCTTAGGAATCCGTCATGTTGGAGAGTCCTCGGCGAAAGATTTGGCGAAAGCTTTTGGTTCACTCGAAGTTTTGCTGGTGGCAAATTTAGAGCAACTATTACAAGTACGGGAGATTGGTGAAATAGTTGCGCGCTCAATTTTAGATTTCTTTGCCGAGGAGCACAATCTTCAGGTGATTCAAGAGTTATTGAGTTTAGGTTTAACTTATCCAGCGATTATTGCGAAAAACGTATATCACCCACAAATTACAGGTAAAACTTTTGTAATTACGGGAAGTTTTGTCAATTTAAAACGCGACGAGATTAAAGCTGAATTAGAAGAATACGGTGCTAAAGTTGCGGGTAGCGTTTCTAAAAAGACAGATTATGTTATTGTTGGCAGTGACGCAGGCAGTAAGCTTACTAAAGCTAATGAATTAGGCATTAGATTGATGGAAGAACCTGAGTTAACTTTATTATTAGCGGAGCTTAAAAATGACGAACGCAGTGATAATTCGTGAAGTGATGCCAAATGATGATTTGAGCTTGGTTGTTGATGAGCGCCAGCGGGGTCGAAAGATCGGTGGTCAGTTGCTTATGTTTGCGGAAAATTATGTTAAAGCTCTGGGGTGTGATAAAATAGAACTAGTTAGTAGTCTGCATCGCCGTCAAAGTGGGGCTCATTAATTTTATTTAAATCACGGCTATCTGAGTGATGTGACTCAGTATTTTGTAAAAAAATTATCATAGGAATAGTAATATGTATCTATGTATTGATATTGGTAATTCACAAGTACATTGTGGAGTTTTTTCCGCAACAGGTGAATTACAAGTGCAGTTTCGGCATAATACTGCGCACGTTGGTTCTTCTGATCAATTTGCAGTTTTTTTATTGCAGGTGTTACGTGAAAATAATATTGAGCCAAATTTATTGCGTAATGTAGTTATTGCATCGGTGGTTCCGTCGGTTGATTATAGTGTAACTGCGGCATTTTTAAAGTATTTTAATTTAAAACCTTTGTTTTTACAACCAGGTGTTAAGACTGGGATTAAAATTTCATCGAATCATCCTGGGGAGATTGGTGCGGATTTAATTGCTGGTGCAGTTGGTGGAATTACCAAATATCCAAATAAGCACTTATTAATTTTTGATTTTGGTACCGCCACGACCATGATTTATGTAACACCGCAGGCTGAGTTTGTTGGTGGGGCTGTCTTGCCTGGAATTCGTTTGATGATGGAAAGTTTGCAAAATAACACTGCAAAATTATTTACGGTAAATATTTCTGCGCCCCAAAAGCCTATCTCCAAAGATACTCGTCAAGCCATTCAATCTGGTTTATATTATAGTCAAATTGGAGCAGCAAAAGAATTGATAAATCAAGTGATTGCTGAGTATCATATAGTTAGAAGTGAGTTAGTGATTATAGGTACTGGTGGCTTTGCTACGATGCTTAACACGTCACAGTTTTTTGATGAGATTGTTCCTGATTTAATCTTGATCGGACTCAGAGAAATAGTTAAATTAAATGAATGATTAGAGGAATTTCATGACATCAGATATTATTATTGTCTTAGTTTTAATTTTTGCGAATGCCTTTTTTACAATTTCAGATATGTCGGTAATTGCATCGAAAAGAACGCGTTTACAAACTTTGGTTGATAATGGCAGTAATCAAGCGCGGAGGATTTTAAAGTTAGCCGAGAATCCAACCCCTGTTATCGCAACCACTCAAATTGGCTTAACGGTCATCACTATGCTGGAGGGAGCTTTTGTTGAAGCCTCCTTATCTGGTAAAGTTGCGGAACAAATTAAACAAATAGGTTATTTTCCTGGTTATGAATCGCATGTTGCGTCAATAAGTGTGTTTTTTGTAGTTACCTTTCTATTGTTACTTTTTGGTGATATTTTACCTAAGCGGATTGCTATTTTATATCCAGAAGCGGTTGCAACATTCTTGTCACCAATTACGCATGCGGTGATTAAACTATTGCTACCAATTGTTAAAAGCTTCACTTTTTTAAGTGATCGTCTATTGCGCTTGATGGGTTTATCTACCGAACGCAATGAAGATGTTTCCGAAGAAGATATTGATGCGATGTTCGAGGCAGGCGCTCAATCTGGCGTCTTGGTACAAACGGAACGTGATTTATTTGAAAATGTTTGGCGCTTAGATCAAAGTAAAGTTGGTTCATTAATGACGCCACGCTCGGATATTATTTTTATTGATGTAACGGCGTCTGCGATTGAAAACATTGATAAAATTTTGGCTAATCCATCGCAAAATTTATTAATTTGTAAAGAAGACTTAGAGCATGTTTTAGGTTATATACCTGCAATTTTAGTAATCAAAGAAATTGTGCGTCAATCGCAAGAAGTTGGCAATAAGTTACAAATTAATTGGACTGATGGCTTAAAACCAATTCACTCAATTCCAAATAGCTTAACGTTAATTGAAATTTTAGAATCATTCCGCACCTATAAAACCCATACGGCTTTAGTGTATAATGAACATGGACATGTTGATGGTTTGATTACGCTTGGCGATTTAGTTACCGCCGTCATTGGTGATATTCCGAATGTAAATAATGAACATAGTCAATTAATTGAAAAAGATCCGTCAGGAAAGTGGCTAGTGGATGGAACCGCATCAATTAATGATTTACTTGATGAATTAGAAATTCATGATCTACCAGATGGAGATGTCGGTAGTTATCAAACCGCAGCTGGATTTGTGATTTCAATAATTGGGCGTGAACATGGTCGCTTGCCTAAAGTTTTTGATAAGTTTGAATTTGATAATTATTTGTTTGAAATTGTCGATGTAGATCGCGATGGTGGTTATCGTGTTGATAAAATAATGGTACGTCTAATTGATGGTGTTAACCCAAGTAATGATGACGATGAAAATTAAGTGCGCGAGTAAATAAATTATTTAATTTTACAAGGAGATTGTTATGCCACATTTAGTGTTAGAGGCGTCCTCAAATATTATTGAAACAAATGAAAAAATTAAAACTATTTTGCAAGAGTGTCAAAATTTATTGGTTGATAAATTACCAACTAAGTTATCAAGTTGTAAAAGTCGTTTAGTTTTACATGAAGTATTTGTTCTTGGTGATAATCATTCTGAGAGTGCTTTTGTTCATCTTTCTGTTCGAGTTTTGAAAGGGCGTCAGGCGAGCCTGTTGAATGCGACGGCTGTTGGCTTAAGGGATATTTTAAGTAATGGGTTTGCCAAAAGTTTAGGACATTTAAAGTTGGGTATTAGTGTTGAAATCACGGAGCTAAGTGATAATTATGCTTCTGTATCCGCAACTTAAAATATTTTTGCGGTAAATTTAATTTTACATATTTTAGCAAATAAAATTAGCGTTTTATCTATGTTGCCTTATTGTGGTACTAGTAGCATATCAGTAAGTTAGCTGTCAGATTGTGTGAGTTAATAGATAGATAAAATTATAAATATGTGATTTAAAGTTGAGCAAATTAGAGGAAGCATAGTAAATTGGCTAATCCATGTGGGTTAGCCAATTTTATGCAAAGGACTAATACTTTTCTAGTGCAAAAGCCACGGCTTCAAATAGTTCCTTATGTTCTGGATGGCGAAGAATGAAGGTATCATTTCCCATCACAGCGGCAAAAACATCGGGTAGACGTTTATAGTCAACCGCTATAGGACCTAATCTGCGCATAACTTCATCAATTGAATGAACATAATGAAAACGATCGCGACGTAATGCACATGCAACGTTATACTTTCTTTCATATTCAAGATGATTGTTGTTATGTACTACAAGCTCGGCAAAAACTTTGAATAAATCGATATCACAAGAATAATTTTGCATATCAATGCCATATCCACCTGGTGGTCGAACATTGATTTCGATGACCTTATATTCATTTTCACGTACTTTAAAAAACTCAATGTGGAAAAAACGTTCACGAACATTAAAGCCTTTAACGATTTTGCGCCCATATTCAATTAAAAGTGGATTAATATCCCGATTATAGAAATATGAGGTATCGCGTTGTTCTTTAAGTGCAGTTAGTATGTCATTGCCTAATTCAAATGATGAATGAAACATGATATTACTATCTTTGTCAACTAGTCCATCAAAAGTTACAATTTGGCCAATTACGAATGGTTCAATCACATAGTTATTGTGATTGTTTTGTAAAATTTGAATTAGTTGATCTTGATTTTCTACTTTGTAAGTATTGCTTGCACCAACGCCTTTATCTGGTTTGACAATGAAAGGATAGCCATTGCGTTCAACAAACGCTTTAAGTTCTTCATTGCTAGCAGAAAGAGACATTGCTTCAGCACAAGGGACTCCACATTCATAGAAGACACGTTTCATACCAAGCTTACTTTGGTTAATTTGTAGATCTTCTGGTTTTTGGCCGTAAATGTCAAAATCTCGACGAATTTGTGCTTCAAGTCCTAACCAATGTTCTAGCTGTGAATCCACTCGGTCAATTTTTCCATACTTGTGACTAAAGTGTAAAATTGTATGGTAAACTTGATCGTAGTTATTCAGGTCTACTTGAGCGTAATCAGTTAGTGAGTCTTTTAACTCTTGTCTAAATTCGTGGTATTGCCCATCGCCGATTCCTAATACATTTGCGCCAGCATTACGTAATTGCACACAGAAGTTGTAGAAATTGGGTGGAAAATGAGGCGAAATGAAAACATAATTCATTTTTATCCCTAATTAAAATGTTAAAAATAGTACTTGTGTAATATTTTAGCATAAAGCGTATTAAGGTTGGAATTAAATTTTAATGCGTTTATTTTATTGGAATGACATTACTCAAATTATGTTAAAATGCGTCATATCACATAGAGTGAGGTTAAAAGCAATATATTAACGTTAATTTTGGTTGGATAATTAGCATACTTTCTAATGAAGATGTCAGTAAGTAGCCAAATTAAGGAGTCTTAATGTCAGAAATTGATTTAAATGTAGTGACAAAGCGTTTTATTCTTGGATGTTGGCGCTTGAGCGAGTGGTCGTATTCCACATCAGGTTTAAATAAATATATTCAGCAAGTTATTGAACTAGGTATTAATAGTTTTGATCATGCAGATATTTATGGCGATTATAGCTGTGAAGAATTATTTGGCAATGCGCTAAGATTAACTCCATCAATCAGACAGACAATTAAATTAACTTCAAAGTGTGGTATTAAACTACAGTCATCTAAATTTCCACAGCATACCCAGCATATCTACGATACTTCATTTCAACATATCATTAGAGCCGCGGAGCGTTCGTTGGCTAATCTTCAGACCGATTATCTTGATTTACTGCTGATTCATCGTCCAGATCCTTTAATGGATGCTGCTGAAATAGCCTTAGCATTTAATCAGCTCAAGAAAGCTGGTAAAGTTCTTAATTTTGGTGTATCTAATTTTACACCTGCACAATTTGAATTACTCCAATCGTACCTCGATTATCCATTACAAACCAACCAAATTGAAGCTTCGGTTTTATGTCATGAGAATTTTCTGAATGGAAACTTTGATCATTTGCAAATGAAAAGAATTATTCCACAAATTTGGTCACCGCTTGCAGGTGGGCGCATCTTTACAAATACCAATGAGCTTAGTAGCCAACGTGTACAGGCTGATTTAATTAAACTTGCTCGACATTACTCGGTAACACCTGATTTAATTGCCTTAGCTTGGTTATTGAAGTTACCTAGTCAGCCGCAGATTATATTAGGAAGTGGTAAATTAAATCGAGTTATTCACGCAATTCAAAGTATAAATATTAATTTAAGTCGCGATGACTGGTTTGAATTATGGGTTAGTTTTTTGGGGCACGATATTGCATAATTTTTTTAAGGAAGTATGATGATGAAAAGTAAATTACCGCGGTTAAGCTTTTGGCAAATCTTTAATATTAGTTTTGGATTTCTCGGTGTGCAGATTGGCTATTCTTTGCAAATGGGCAATACTAGCCGAATTTTATCCGCACTTGGATCTAATGTCGAGCATTTAAGCTATTTTTGGTTGGCAGCACCATTTGCGGGTTTAATTGTTCAGCCAATTGTTGGTTTATCGAGTGATAAATTATGGACGAGAATGGGGCGTAGAGTTCCATTTATTATCTTGGGGGCATTAACCTCTGCCTTAGCCATGTTCTTTATGCCAAATTCAGAACATTTTGCATCTTTTATTTATCCAGTATTTTTTGGTGCATTTATGTTACTGTTTATGGATACTGCTTTTAATATTACTATGCAACCGTTTCGTGCCTTAGTTGGTGATGTTGTTTCAGATGAACAACGTAATTTAGGTTATTCGGTACAAAGCTTTTTGATTAATACTGGTGCTGTGATTGGTTCATTATTACCATTTGCTTTGGATTGGTTTGGGGTTGCAAATACTCCAGCACCTGGTGCAAAGGTTGCGCCAACGGTTATTTGGGCATTCTACTTTGGTGGTGGCTGTTTACTGGTGTCAGTATTGTGGACGGCGCTTACAACTAAAGAATACCCTCCCGAGGAATATGCTCGCTATCATGGTATTACTTCTGCTGAAAGCCAAAATAAAGAATCGTTCCTTCAAGTTTTAAAAGCAACTCCAAATACAATGTGGCGCTTGGGCATCGTCCAATTTTTCTCGTGGTTTGCATTATTTATGATGTGGGTTTATACAACTTCCGCGATAGCTGAGAATGTTTGGCATACGTTACCAACTGATTCAACTTCGGCAGCATTTAATGAAGCAGGTAATTGGGTGGGGATTATTTTTGCAGCATATAGTGTTTGTGCGGCTATCTTTGCCGTATTTATGAGTAAATTGGCAAATAAATTTGGCCGTAAGTCAGTTTACATGTGGTCATTATTATTAGGCGGCATTGGCCTAATTTCAATGGTATTTATTCATGATAAATATACACTATTGTTTGCAATGGTTGGAATTGGAATTGCATGGTCGGCTATTTTAGCGATGCCATATGCAATTTTATCTGCAGCATTACCAGCTGCTAAAATGGGAGTTTATATGGGGATTTTTAATGCTACCATAACTATTCCTCAAATTGCAGCAGGTATTTTAGGTGGAGTTATTCTGGCTTTTGTTGGTGGAAATGCCGTAATGATGCTAGGCGTTGCTGGGGTTTCGATGTTAATTGCTGCAGCTTCGGTGATTTTTGTTAAATAAATGAATTCAATAAGGCTATAACGATGATATAGCCTTATTTTTATACTAAGTTTTTATCTTGTGCTTTTAATACCTTGTTTTGAATCAATATTATTTTTAGATGCATTTTGTTTTTCATTGATTAGCAAGTATAAATAAGTCTTTTTAGATGTAAAAAATACACGATGAAGTAATTCAATTGATAAATACAGTCACGACTTTAAGTCTTGTAAAGTAATGTATTTTTTATTTCTATCATGATTTGTCCTGTTTTAGTGAGATGGTGAATATAGCGATATTGCGAGTTTTAAAACATAGTTATAAAATGACATTGGTTGAACAAGGATAATAAAATCCAGTTTTCACAGAGGCAAGGATGAAGTATATTAACCATAATAAAAGATAATCATGAATTAATAAGCATTTATATTTTAAATATCGGAATCAGTAGCGAATGATATATATTCTATGTCAACACTACTTTATTAAATAATTATACAACATTCTGGAAAATGGATACCTCAAAAAGATACAACAGGGGGTAATACAATAGTAACTTACAAACAATAAAGTCATTAAATATAATACACTGAGGCATATTGCTACAGAATATAACATTGTGGTTCAGTGTGTTAGATTATGGAGAATTAGTACTGTTATATATGGTCTTATTTTGTATTCTAATTTGCTTAAAAGTGTTAAAATATCGCTCTTAATCAGATTATAATCCCAATATTGGAATTAATGTTTTGCAGCGTTGTTTGAATGCTGTCCTATTTATATTTTAGTGAAAGAGTTTTAATGGAATTTAACACATCTATTGAACAAGCCCTACAAAAGCTATTGGCTAAGCCTATTTTGGCGGCAAGCAATCAAGAGATTTATTATGCACTTCTCCAGTTTACCAAACAACAAATTGAGCAAAGACCACAAGCAGTGGCAAATAAGAAAATTTATTATATATCAAGTGAATTTTTGATTGGTAAAATGTTGTCCAACAATTTAATTAATCTTGAAATCTATGATCAAGTCCGTAATCTTTTGGCGACTAATGGTAAAACATTGAGCGAAATTGAAGAAGTTGAACCAGAACCCTCATTGGGTAACGGTGGACTAGGTCGTTTAGCTGCGTGTTTCTTGGATTCAATTGCTACGCTTGATTTACCAGGAACTGGCGTTAGTTTGAATTATCACTATGGGCTATTTAAACAAAAGTTTGATAAAAACTCTCAAAGTGAAGAACCTAATCCATGGATTGAAGATCTTGGTTGGTTAACTAAAACTAATAAAAGTTATAAAATTGATTTTAATGGTTTCAGTGTGCAATCGCGCCTTTATGAAATTGATGTAATTGGTTACGCTAATAATCGGGTTAATAAGCTGAGTCTTTTTGATGTGGAGAGTGTTGATCAATCGATTGTTGGTGATGGAATCACTTTTGATAAAAATGATATTGCTAAAAATTTAACGTTATTTTTGTATCCAGATGATAGCGATGAATCAGGGCATTTATTGCGGATTTATCAACAATACTTTATGGTAAGCAACGCGGTTAATTTGATTTTTGATGATCTTCAAGAAAATAATTTCGCGTTAAATGATTTAGCCTCGCATGCAGTAATCCAAATTAATGACACTCATCCAACTTTAGTTATTCCAGAGTTAATTCGCCAGCTAGAGTTAAAAGGCATCAAACGTGAACGGGCAGTTGAAATTGTTAAACATTGTGTAGCATATACCAATCATACGATTTTGGCCGAAGCACTAGAGAAATGGCCATTGGCATACTTAGAAAAAGTAGTGCCACATTTAATGGATATTATTCGCTATTTAGATGCGAAAGTTAAACTTGAGTATCCTAATCAAGGTGTTGATATTATTGATGAACAAAATCGTGTGCATATGGCGCATATTGCGATTCATTATAGTTTCAGTGTTAATGGCGTGGCAGCACTCCATACGGAAATTTTGAAAAACAGTGAGTTAAAGAAATTTAATCAAATTTATCCAGCTAAATTTAACAATAAAACTAATGGAATTACGTTTAGACGTTGGTTGATGGAGACGAATCCAGAGTTAACTAGTTATTTAACTGAATTAATTGGAGCGGAATTTAAGCGTGATGCATTAAAATTGCAAGGATTACTTAAACAACATGATAATCCAGTTGTTTTAGCTAAATTAATGCAAATTAAACATCTTAAAAAACAGCAGTTTATTGATTTTGCGAAAACTTCATTTGGAGTTGATTTAAATCGAAATGCTATTTTTGATGTACAAATTAAGCGTATTCATGAGTATAAACGTCAACAAATGAATGCACTTTACATTATTCATAAATATCTTGAAGTTAAAGCGGGTAATTACCCACTCCGTCCAATTACTTTTATTTTTGGTGGCAAAGCAGCTCCTGCGTACACTATTGCTAAGCACGTGATTCATTTGATTTTATGTTTGCAAGATTTGATTAATAACGATCCTAAAGTTAGCCAGCATTTACAAGTCTTGTTTGTTGAAAATTATAATGTTACGGTTGCCGAAAAATTAATTCCCGCAGCTGATGTTTCAGAGCAAATTTCTCTAGCTTCAAAAGAGGCGAGCGGTACTGGTAATATGAAATTCATGCTTAATGGCGCAGTAACGATTGGAACTATGGATGGCGCGAATGTTGAAATTGCCGAGTTAGTTGGTGCAAAAAACATCTATACCTTTGGTAAAGACAGTGATACGATTATTGATCTATATAACAAAGGTAGTTATAAGTCATCTGGTTATTATCTTGGTGAACCTTTAATTAAACGTGCTGTAGATTTTATTTTATCAGATGAGTTAGTTGCGGTTGGTGATAAAGAGAAGTTATCTACCTTGCATCATGAGTTAATTAGTAAAGATTGGTTTATGACTTTAATTGATTTAGTTGAATATATCCAAGTCAAGGATCAAATGTTTGCCGATTATGAAGATAGCGATCGCTGGGCTAAAATGAGTTTAATTAATATTGGTGAAGCTGGATTCTTTAGTTCGGATCGCACAATTGCTGAGTACAATCGCGATATTTGGAAGATTTAAATTTAATTGTATTTATAAGGAGATTATATTATGAAAAAAGCTGGGGCATTGGTAGCTGTTTCAAGTTTACCTTCTGCTTATGGGGTTGGTGATTTTGGTCCACAGGCATATGAGTATATTGATATTTTAGCGCAGATGAAACTAAAAATATGGCAAGTATTACCATTGAATCCTTTGGGGTATGGGAATTCTCCATATCAGCCGTATTCATCATTTGCTGGTGATGATATCTATATTAGCGTTGATAAATTAGTTGCTGATGGGCTTTTAAATCAATCTGATGCGGTTGAATTTAAGTCCAATGCGACAATTGTTGATTACTGCGCAGTGCGTGCCCATAAAACTAACATGTTGCAAACAGCATTTGCTAATTTCATGAGTAATTCTCAATTAAAGGCCGAACTGGATGCTTTTGTAGTCAAAACTAGTTGGGCTTATAATTATGCGGTATTTGTAACTTTCAAAAAAGCCAATCAACATAAAGCTTGGAATTTATGGCCTAGTGAATATAAAAGCTGGATTAAAGATAAGAAATTGGATCTATCTGCATATAAAGAACAAATTGATTATGAGTTATTTTTACAATTTATTTTTAGTCGTCAATGGCTAGAGTTGAAAGCTTATGCGAATAGTAAAAACATTGAAATAATGGGTGATATTCCAATTTATTTAGGGTTTGATTCTCTAGATGTTTGGGAAAATCAAGACATGTTTCTTTTGGATGCTGAGCAAAATCCTACTTTTGTGGCAGGTGTTCCGCCAGATTATTTCTCTGTAACAGGACAACGCTGGGGTAATCCAATTTATAATTGGGAAAATTTAGCCAAATCTAATTTCAAATTTTGGATTGATCGCTTACAAGGAAATATGCAAGCCTTTGATATAATTAGAATTGATCATTTTAGAGCCTTTGATACCTATTGGCAAATTCCAGCCAGTTGTCCAACGGCAATTGACGGTGAATGGGTTGAAGCTCCTGGTTATGCATTATTTGATACCATTTATCAAGAATTACCTGGAATTAAAATTGTAGTTGAAGATCTTGGTGATTTACGTCCTGAAGTTCTTGAGTTGAGAGATCATTATAAGCTACCAGGTATGCAGATTTTCCAATTTGATTTTAATGTTAAAGGTGATAATAAACATTTGAAAGAATTGGTTAATACCATTATTTATACAGGTACTCATGATAATAGCACGTTAATGGGCTGGTATTGGTCATTAAATACCTGGAATCGGAAGTTATTGAAACGTTTCTTTAAAGCTAATGACATGACTATTACACATAAAATGTTGCAATATTCTTTAAATTGTAATGCATCTTATGTGATTTTCCCGGCTCAAGATATTCTTGGTCTAGGTGATTATGCGCGAATGAATTTCCCAAGTACCATTGGTTCGCCAAATTGGGAATGGAAAATGGCTAATTTAGCTGGTTTAAAAGCTGAGGCTACGTGGCTAGGTGCTGCAGTTGCTAAATCTGGACGCTAAAATTTAAAGTTACTTAATCAAAAAGCCGCGATATTTAATATCGTGGCTTTTTGATTAACAAGATTAATAAATAAAATTAGCTAATATCACGCCATCATGAGATGTGATTTTATTGACTCTATGATTGACTATGACGTAATAATTCTAAAGAACCAAATAATCAAATTATAGTGATTTAGATTGGCTCTCATCTACCTAATTGTGGCTAATCATGAACCACTAAAATCGAATGAGATTTTAAAAGTGGTATTTTGCCTTCAACTAAGCCTAAAATAGGCTCAATGCCTGCTTTTTCGTGATTAACTACGACCTTCCAATGTCCTTTTTTCTTTGGTTTTGGAAGAATCTCATTCACGTCATAATCATTAAGATTGCTAGCATTATAAATTACCACAATTTCTTCCCAGCTATCACCATTGGCATGATTAGTGTAATGTGCAATGATAACTCCAGAGCTATCTGTATGGTAGGCTGGATAGATATTTAAATGCTCATTAATCATGCTGGCTTGTGTCATTCTAAATGCTGGGTGATGCTTTCTTAATTCAATTAAGCCTTTAACATAATCAAATACTGGAAGAAATTTAAGTTTATCTTCCCAGTGGAATGCATTGGTATTATCATCACTTTTATAACTATTATGATCACCATTTTTGGTGCGTAATATTTCAGCGCCGCCTTGGAAAAATGGAATACCTTGAGCAGTTAAAATAATACCTAATCCAAGTAGATACTGACGAACCAAGGTACTTTCAAAAAGATTTGATGGAAGGTTTTGGCGATATTCTCCTATTTTTAAATCTTGATTCTGACTCTTTTCGATATGATCCCACAAGGTATAATTGTCATGAGCATCAATATAATTAATTGATTCACTGGCAACAGCGGTTAATCCATTAATTGATCCTTTTAAACCATCTATAACGTGCCATAGATTTAAAGGGTTATGCGGGCTACCATTAATAAAGCCATTACTTGGTGAGTTTGATCCACGGATTGCATCTCTGAATAAATCATTAAAGACTGAGAAGTTAAGATTTTTTTGACGACCACGATAGGTTCCATTAGTTAAAACCGAATCTCCACCTTTCCATGGTTCACCATAAATAAGTATGCTTGGATCAATTGCATGAGCTGCTGCAACAATCTTTTTCATGCTCTCAAAATCCATTAGCTCCATTAAATCAAAGCGCATACCATCAATTTTGTAATCGCGAATCCAGTGGATGGTCGAATCAAGAATAAATTTTTGAACCATTGGGCGCTCAGTGGCTAATTCATTACCACAGCCAGAGCCGTTAGTAAATTTTCCTTTATTATCAGTGCGGAAATAATACCCTTGAACAATATTATCCATGTTGTTGGTATTTGTCATGTGGTTATAGACCATATCCATGACGACTCGAATTCCTTTGGCGTGAAACTTCTGAATCATTTTACGAGTTTCTAAAATTCGTAAACTAGGGTCATATGGATCTAGGGAGTAGCTACCATCAGGAGCATTATAGTTTTTAGGATCATAGCCCCAATTACGATTATCAACTTCATCTAATCGAGTTTCATCAACTGATGAAAAATCAAAAATGGGTAAAAGATGAACGTGAGTGATACCTAAATCAACTAAACTATCTAAGCCAGTTGTTACGCTTTGAGTCGAGTTTTCTGGACTAGAGTAATGTGTTGAAGACTCTACAGTTCCCAAAAATTTTCCACGCATTTCAGTAGCAACACCACTGCTGGCTTTTATTGTGAAGTCGCGAATATGCATTTCATAGATTATGGCGTCTTGTGGATTAATAAATTTTGGTTTAACATCTGCAGCCCAATTTTCAGGCATTAGTGTTTCTGAATTAATATCGAGTAGTACGCCTTTATCGCCATTTAAACCAATTCCATTGGCATACGGATCTACAGCATAGGTACTTTTAATGGTGTGACGAGCATGAGTGTCGAGGTCGTCAAAGTGTAGGCGGTAGAGGTAATATTTATTCTCAAATTCGGCGGCATCTATTTCAATATAATGAGTACCATTTACAACTTCATGTTGCATAATAAAGTTAAAGTCTGGATGGTTTTGCACTGTAAATACATCATTATAAAGAAGTAGTTCAACTTGTTTAGCTGTTGGTGCCCACAGACGTAGTTTTATTTTATGGTCATTAAAAATGATTCCCATTTGATCGCCAACGTAGTAGAACTTATCTAAATAACCACGCATGGTTACTTTGCATGGTATAAAAGTATTATTACTCGCTTTTATGACAACAAAATCATTTGAACGTGGTGAAGTAGTTAAATTTAAAAAAATTACTTGTTTGAGATCTTCTTTTACTAAAACAGTAAGTTCTTCTTGTTTGATTGAATTAATGTATAAATCAAACTTTGTTCCAACTGGTGGCGTATCAGACAAATATGCGGTAATCTTACTTTTGCTATCCATAATTGCCAGTTCAATTCTTGGATTCATGCGATTTATGACATCATGTAAACTGGTGTAAATTCGGTTGTCACCATGAATAATATAATAATTCTGGTCATGGTCATTTAATTCAAATGATGGTGTTTGTTCCGACCAATCATTGTGCCAATTGCTCTCCCAGCTTTTTTTACGCGCAATGACATTTTGTTTTGAGGTTAATCCTGTTATACCAAAGTCGCTATCCGTGGTTAAATTAACTGATTTATGTTTTTTTCCAGTTGCATCAAAGGTCCATAGATTCCATGAAAAATTACTTCCAGAATAAAGATTGTCGCGTTTATAAAAGTGGATTAATTTCTCTGTTCGTTCTTCTTTATTGAGTATGAAGGTACGTTCGGAGACTAAATTTTTTGCATGATGTGTTGCGGTAACCGTTATTTCATCAAGCTCACGTGCTTCCTGAGTGACCAATAATTTACCATTATGAAAAGAAATACCTTCGTGTTGTGGGCTAATTTTCCACTCAACAGGAACTATTTCGCGTCGATTATTACCAACATTTTTAATGGCAATTAGTTCTAGCGGTGAACCAATTACAATTATATTTTCAGAAGCTTTAATTTCAATGTTATGAGATTTAATTTCCCATTGAAAATCAAAGGCTTTGAAGCCATTGTTTTGTGCTGATAAAAGCACTTCATTACCATCTGCGTCGATTAAAAGATAACTATATTGATGAAAGCCTGCCTCCAGACCTTCATCAAATTGAATATCTTTCATCATGGCTAGAGTAGCATCGTTTGAGTCAGCAACCCATTGAATCTTATAATATTCAGATTTTTTCCAATGGTTAAAATCGCCCACCACGTAGGCAAATAAATAACCCTCAACTTTTACCTTAAAGCGAATATTATTCGTATCAATGTTGCGTTTTAACATTTGATAACCAGTTATGATTTTATAGTTACCAAATTTTTCTTGCCAAGCCATATTTTCGTCACTTCCCCTAAATTAATTATCGTCTATTCGTTATTATTAGAATTAATCTATACGTTTTAAAACCAAGGTTGCCATTGGTGGAATTTTAAGCGTAATGTGTTGATCAAATCCATTGATTATTTCTGGTGTTGAGAGTAGTTTTTCAGTAATAATTTGTCCTGAGCCACCAAATTCAGAGCTATCGGAGTTAAAGACTTCTTCATAGGATCCAGCTTCTGGTACGCCCAGTTTGTAGTCTAAATACATCATTGGAGTAAAATTAGAGACAAAAATTAAACTTTGTTTTTTATCTTTACTATAACGAATAAAAGATAGAATGCTTTGTGACGCATTATTAGATTCGATCCATTTGAAACCTTCTTGTTCATAATCACAATCCCACAATGCACGATGCTCAGTATAAAAATGGTTTAATTTTTTATAGAATAATTGCATGTCATGGTGAGTTGGGAATTTATCGATAATCTCCCATTGTAGTGGTTCAAATTCACGCCATTCAACGAATTGTGAGAATTCATTGCCCATAAATAAAAGTTTTTTACCTGGATGCCCAATGGTAAATGCCGCATACAAACGCTGTCCAGCATATTTATTCCACAAGTCACCCCACATTTTATTTACCAAAGATTTTTTACCATGAACTACTTCATCATGTGAAATTGGTAACACAAATTTTTCTGAATAATGGTAATGCATTGAGAAATTTATTAGACTATGGTGATGTTGACGATAAATTGGGTCTAATGCAATATAACGTAACGAGTCATTCATCCAACCCATATTCCATTTGAAATCAAAACCTAAGCCACCCTCATGGACTGAAGCGGTCATTTTAGGGAATGCAGACGATTCTTCGGCAATTGTCATAACGCCTTGATGATAATGATGAACAGTCCAATTGAATTCGCGTAAAAAGTCAATGGCTTCAAGATTTTCGTGTCCACCATAAATGTTTTGTTCCCATTCACCATGTTTGCGATCGTAATCAAGGTAAACAATATTTGATACAGCATCCACACGTAGTCCATCAATATGGAACTCATTAATCCAGTAAAGTGCATTTGAAATTAAGAATGAGCGAACTTCATTGCGACCTAAGTCAAAATTATGTGTACCCCAACCTTTATTATTAGCTTTGCGATAATCTTGGTATTCATAAGTAGCCCCACCGTCAAAGTTAATTAAACCTTGTTCATCTTTACAAAAATGGCCAGGAACCCAATCTAAAATCACCCCAATATTATGTTGATGTAAAGTATCAACTAATTTTTTTAAGCCAATTAAATCGCCATGGCGACTAGTTGCAGAATAAAACCCTGTTGCTTGATAACCCCATGATTTATCTAATGGATGTTCATGTAATGGCATAAACTCAACATGGGTATAACCCATTTCAGTTAAATAAGCTGGTAACTCTTCGCTTAACTCGGTGTAGCTCATGAAGTTACCATCTTTAGTTTTCCATGATGCTAAGTGAACTTCATAAGTATTCATTGGAGCTTCAAAGATGTTTAATTTTGAGCGCTGTTCTAACCACGCATTATCCTGCCAAGTGTAATCGGTATTGGTGCGAATAATTGATGCAGTTTGCGGACGCAATTCTGTACTGATTGCGTACGGATCACTTTTATAGACCATATGGTGTGAGTATTTATTAGTTACTGCAAATTTATATTTACCACCAACTGCAACGTTGGGAATAAAGACACTCCACAGACCACCGCTACTAATTTTTTGCATAGCATTTTCATCATGTTGGTACCAGTGGCTAAAGTCACCCAATACGCAAATTCGTTCCGCATTTGGTGCCCAAGTTGTAAAGCGTATGCCATCAACAGCATCTTCATGGCTAAAATGAGCTCCCATAAAGCGATGTGCATTATGATGTTTGCCTTCGTGGAATAAAAATTTATCTAAGTCAGAGATTGATAAACTAGCTAATGTTGTTGTTTCACTACTCGCACTAGTGGCTTTAGCTTTTTTTGCTACTGTCTTTGCGGCTTTTTTTGTGGCAGGTTTTGCAGTTTTTTCTTCTTTAATTAATTCTAATTTAGGTGAAGTAACTGTCGCTACGGCAGGTTTTTTAGCTTTAGGGCTAGCTTTAGGGCTAGACTTAGTTTTAGTCGCTGCTACTTTTGGAGTTTCTACTTTTGGAGTTTCTACTTTTGGAGTTTCTACTTTTGGAGTTTCTGGAGTTGTATTTTTGGATTGAGTGGTCTCGTTAACGATAAGACTAGAACTGTTTGTAGTTTTCATAAATGCCTCAAATGTAAAGATGATAGAATCGTAATTATTTTACCATAATTTAGTGTATCTATTAACAAAATTAATGAGGTATTTTGTACGATTCGATTTATAATTCTGTTATTATAAGTGTTTTGTGAATAAATCACGTGGTTACAGGAGCAATAAATAAAATTTTTTAGTAATTATTAAGTATCTGTAAATAAAATAGAAATATATATATACTAAGGTTAATATTTGATTGTGATTTTACAAAAATACACAGTCCAAATTGTAGTAGTGATACAATACTATTAAGCCATTGATATAACGCAATGTTAAATGTTAAAGCTTGTTGCAAAACTAATCTGAATTAGCAGTTATAATATTTGGGAATTGTTAGTTATTTTTTATAATGGTATGGAGTTTATAAATTCAAAATATTTACAATTGGAGTGAGTATGAGTATTAAAACTGTAGTAACACAGGCCTTCGCTGGACAAAAACCAGGAACATCTGGGTTACGCAAACAAGTGACGGTTTTTAAACAATCAGGTTATCTTGAGAATTTTGTCCAATCAATTTTTGATTCTGTGGATGGAATTAAAGGTGCAACTTTAGTTGTTGGTGGTGATGGGCGTTATCATAATCGAGTTGCAATTAAGACTATTTTACGAATGGCTGCTGCTTATGGCGTTGCTAAAGTGTTGGTTGGTCAGGGTGGGATTTTATCCACTCCAGCGGTTAGTTGTATTATTCGCAAACATAATGCGCTGGGTGGTATTGTGCTGTCAGCTAGTCATAATCCTGGTGGTCCAGATGGTGATTTTGGAATCAAATATAACATTAATAATGGTGGTCCAGCCCCTGAATCAATTACAGATGCTATTTATGAGAAAACCCAAACTATTACAGAATATGTAATTAGTGATAAAGCAGATTCAGAAATTCAACTTGATGAATTAGGCTTATTTAAAATTGAAGCAATGCAGGTTGAAGTAATTGATTCTGTCAATGATTATGCGGAGTTAATGCAGCAGATTTTTGATTTTGATGCGATTAGAGGGTTATTTGCACGTGGCTTTAAGATGCGTTTTGATGCTATGAGTGCTGTTGGTGGTCCATATGCACGGCGAATTCTTGAAGGTATTTTAAATGCGCCACAAGGAACAGTAGTTAATGGTGAACCATTAGAAGATTTTGGTGGTCATCATCCAGATCCAAATCCGGTTAATGCGCATGATTTAATTGCCGTTATGGATGGTGCTAACGCACCTGAATTTGGTGCCGCGTCAGATGGTGATGCTGATCGTAATATGATAGTGGGGCGTAAACTTCCAGTTGCTCCATCGGATAGTTTAGCTATTTTAGCTGCCAATGCTAAATTAGTTCCAGCATATAAAGCAGGTTTGAGCGGAATTGCTCGTTCGATGCCAACTTCAACTGCCGCTGATCGGGTGGCTAAATCTCTAGGTATTCCATGTTACGAGACACCAACTGGTTGGAAATTTTTTGGTAATTTGCTTGATGCAGGAAAAGTTACGCTCTGTGGTGAGGAAAGCTATGGTACTGGTTCAGATCATATTCGTGAGAAAGATGGTTTATGGGCGGTGTTATTCTGGCTTAATTTAATTGCTGTAACGAATAAATCAGTAAATCAGTTAGTTAATGAGCATTGGTCGAAATTTGGACGGAATTTTTATTCTCGTCATGATTATGAAGCAATTGACAGTGCTGCAGCTAATGATTTAATGGCGGCATTAAGAGCAAAATTAAAGGATTTAGTCGGACAAAGATTTGGAAATTATACGCTTGATATTGCTGATGACTTTAGTTACAGCGACTCGGTGGATGGTTCAATTTCAGCCAAACAAGGTGTCCGCTTAATTTTTGCTGATGGTTCACGGATCGTTTTGCGTTTATCTGGTACAGGTACACAGGGTGCGACCCTTCGCGTGTATTTAGAAAAATATGAAGCGAATGCTGCTAAATTTGAAACGCCAACGCAACAATCTTTAGCTGAGTTGATTACAATTGCCGATCAAATTGCTGAAATAAAAACTCGAACTAAAATGTTAGAACCAACTGTTGTTACGTAATTTAATTGAATTTTAAGATTTTTATCATTAACGTGTAATTAAAAGGGAGAAACTATATGAAGCATTCACTAGAAGATTTAAAAATAACGCGTCAATTACCTAAGCGTACTATGGCATTGGTTTTGGCAGGTGGTCGTGGTTCACGCTTGAAACAATTAACTGATACTCGTGCTAAGCCTGCGGTGTATTTTGGTGGCAAATTTCGAATTATTGACTTTGCACTATCCAATTGTATTAATTCAGGAATTCGTAAAATTGGTGTAGTAACTCAATATAAATCACATTCTTTGTTACGTCATTTGCAACGCGGTTGGAGTTTTCTACGTGGCGAACAGGGTGAGTTTGTCGATTTATTACCTGCACAACAACGTGTAAATGAAGAACATTGGTATCGTGGTACCGCTGATGCGGTATATCAAAATATTGATATTTTACGCTCATATTCTCCAGAGTATGTAATTGTTCTTGCTGGTGATCACATTTATAAAATGGATTATTCGGTAATGTTGTTGGACCACGTTGAAAATGGTGCAGGTTGTACAGTTGGTTGTATTGAAGTTCCTCGTAAAGAAGCTTTTGCCTTTGGTGTTATGGGTATTGATGAAGAACGTAATATTAAGAGTTTTGTTGAAAAACCTGAAAATCCACCAACCATTCCAGGGAATGATCAGATTTCGTTAGCGAGTATGGGGATTTATATTTTTAATGCCGAATATTTATACCAATTATTAGATGAAGATATTCTTAATCCGGAGTCATCACATGATTTCGGTAAAGATATTATTCCACGGGTGGTTAGTGAAGGACGTGCGTTAGCTCATCCATTTGGTTTGTCTTGTGTTCAACGTGCTAATGGTGAACCATATTGGCGCGATGTAGGTACGATTGATGCCTTCTGGGCTGGTAATTTAGATTTAGCTTCAAACAAACCTGATTTAAACTTATATGATAAAGATTGGCCAATTTGGACGCATCAACACCAATTACCGCCAGCCAAATTTATTCCAAATAATGATGGCGTGCATGGTGTTGCTTATAATACCTTAGTCTCAGGTGGTTGTATCGTTTCTGGTTCTAATTTGTCACATGTGGTTTTATTCTCAAATGTAAGGGTGAACTCATTTTGTAAGTTAGATCAAGTGGTTATTTTGCCAGATGCCGTTATTGGAGCAGGTTCACGCTTAACTAAAGTAGTTATTGATCGTGGATGTGTAATACCTGCAGGTATGGTTATTGGTGAAGATGCTGAATTTGATGCTCAGCGCTTTGAACGTACAGAAACAGGTGTGGTTTTAGTAACTGCAACCATGTTAGCAAAACTTTAATCTAAATGAGGCCGATTAAGGCCTCGTTTTTTATTCTTATAAGGAGAGACTCATGCGTGTACTTCATGTATGTAGTGAACTTTTTCCATTATTAAAAACTGGTGGTTTGGCAGATGTCGCTGGTGCATTACCTCCTGCATTGGCTAAATTAGGCTGTGATGGTCGTGTTTTAGTACCTGGTTTTCCAGCTTTTATGCAGGGAATTAAGGACACACAACTAGTTGCTGAATTACCAAGTAAATTTGGTGCCAGTAGCGTTAGGTTACTACAAGGTAAAATTCCCAATACTGAGATTGAAGCTTATATCATTGATGCTCCAGGATTGTTTGATCGTTTAGGTAATCCATATTCTGATACCAATAATCAACCATATCCTGATAATTATCGTCGGTTTGCTTTGCTTGGTTGGGTAGCTGCAAACTTAGCAACTGGGTTGGATGGTACTTGGACGCCACAAGTTGTTCATGGTCATGATTGGCATGCAGGATTAGCTGCGGCTTATATTAAGGTTGCAGAGATGCATACTGGGCGTAAATTAGCTGGAACTATTTTAACCGTGCATAATTTAGCTTATCAAGGATTATTTCCTGCACATGTTTTTGGTGAATTAGAATTACCAGATTATTTCTTTAATGTTAATGGGTTAGAATTTTTTGGTCAAGTTTCGTTTCTTAAAGCTGGATTATATTTTTCGGATAAATTAACAACGGTAAGCCCAACCTACGCTCATGAAATTCAAGGACTTGAACAGGGCTGCGGTTTAAGCGGATTATTAGGTGCGAAGAGCCAAGACTTAATTGGTATTCTAAATGGGGTTGATCCTGATGTATGGAATCCTGAAATTGATTCGATAATTGCGAGCAAATTTAGTTCACGATCAATGCCTGGCAAAGCTAAATGTAAAACGGCATTACAAGAATATACGGGATTAAAAGTTCAAAATGAATTTCCGTTATTTACGATTGTTAGCCGCTTAACTGAACAAAAAGGTTTGCATTTGGTTGTCGATGGGATTCTTGAGATAATTAATCGCGGTGGGCAAATTGCTATTTTGGGTTCTGGTGAGACAGCGATTGAAAATGCATTTGAAGCGCTTGCGGATAAATATCCTGAATCGGTTGCAGTACAATTAGGTTATGATGAAAATCATGCGCATCGTTTGGTGGCTGGAAGTGATGTAATAATGGTTCCTTCACGCTTTGAGCCATGTGGATTGACTCAATTATACGGTATGATTTACGGCACCTTACCGTTAGTTCATAAAGTTGGCGGATTGGCTGATACGGTTACGGATTGTTCATTGGAAAACTTAGCGGATGAGATTGCAACTGGTTTTGTCTTTGAAAAATTTGACGTAGCTGGCTTTAATTCAGCGGCGCGGCGTGCTTTTGCATTATTTGCACGTAAAACCGAATGGAAAAAAGTTCAAAAATTTGCCATGTTGCAAGATTTAAGTTGGGATGCTGCAGCACAGAAATATTTTGATTTATATCAACAAGTAATTGTGTAATTTTACTCATTTAATAAAGGCTGGTTGAATTATATAATCAGCCTTTATTTTATGAAGGCTTTTGGCTTGAGCTTATTTTTATTAAGGTTGTAATATGCTGACTAAATTATTAACTATTGAAACAATTCAACTTCAAGAACACGTTGCGACTTGGCAGGAAGCGATTACGCTAGCAGCACAACCTTTAGTTGATAATCAAAGTATTCGACGTGAGTATATTGGTGCTATGATTGCCTCAGTTGAAGAATTTGGACCATATATCGTTATTGCACCATTAGTGGCGTTACCGCATGCGCGACCAGAGGAGGGGGCTTTAAAAGTTGGGGTGAGCTTACTAAAATTAAATCAGAGTGTTAGTTTTTCTAATGATAGCGAACATGAGGTTAATTTATTAATTGTGTTATCTGCCACAGATAATTCATCCCACATTGGCTTGTTGACGGCTCTATCTGAATTGCTTGGTGATGAAGAAATTATTCAGAGTATAATTATGGCTGAGTCTAAATCTGAGATAATTCAGATCATTCAATCAATTAATTTAACAGGTGTGTAAAATGAAAAAAATATTAGTGGTATGCGGTAGTGGTCTAGGAACTAGTTTTATGGTTGAGTTAAGTATTAAAAAGATTCTTAAGGAATTAGGTTTAAATGCAGAAGTTGCACATACTGATTTAACTACTAGCAAATCTGAAGCGGCAGATTTATATCTTGGTTCGAAAGAGATTGTCGATAATCTCATTGATGGCAAGCGTAATGTAGTTGGTTTAAAAAATTTAATGGATAAAAAAGAACTTACGGCTATTTTACAAGCTAATTTACAAGCTAATTTACAAGGTTAGTTGAGATGCTTAATCTGATTATGAAAGATGTACTTGGCACACCCGCAATTTTGGTTGGGCTGTTTGCATTGTTAGGTTTAGCATTGCAAAGAAAAGGTCTCACTGAGGTAGTATCCGGAACACTCAAAACCATTATGGGATTCATAATTCTCGGGGTTGGGGCAAATGTTTTGGTTGGAACCCTAAATTCTTTTGGCGCGATGTTTGAACATGCTTTTCATATTAAAGGAATTATTCCGAATAATGAAGTAGTGGTAGCAATTGCACAAAAAGCTTTTGGTAAAACCACTGCGATGATAATGTTGTTAGGTATGTTGGTAAATATCTTAATTGCGCGCTTTACACGCTTTAAATATATTTTCTTAACTGGTCATCATACAATGTATATGGCGTGTATGCTTGCGGTTATTTTGGCAACTTTTGGCATTGGTGAAATACAAACAATCTTGCTTGGTGCAGTTATTTTGGGTGTGGTAATGGCATTATTTCCAGCTATGTTACAACCATTTACTAAGAAAATTACCGATTCTGATGATTTTGCACTGGGGCACTTTAATTCAATAGGTTATTTAGCTTCAGCATTAGTGGGTAAATATTTAGGTAACTCTGAAAAAACGACTGAAGAGTTAAAAGTTCCAAAATCATTAGGTTTTTTACGCGATTCATCGGTGTCACTCGCCATAACTATGACAATCTTATTCGTTGTTGTTGGAAGTTATGCAGGAAGTAATTTTGTTGAAACTAAGCTGAGTGATGGGCAAAATTTTGTCGTTTATGCCTTTATGCAAGCAATTGCTTTTGCTGGTGGTGTTTATGTTATCTTGGCTGGTGTACGGATGTTGTTGGCAGAAATCGTTCCAGCATTTAAAGGGATTGCAGATAAAATAGTTCCCAATGCCATACCTGCACTTGATTGTCCAATTGTCTTTCCATTTGCGCCAAATGCTGTAATCATTGGCTTTTTCAGCAGTTTTATTGCTGGATTAGTTTGTATGTTTATTTTTCCGCAGTTTGGCTGGTTGGTGATTGTACCAGGCTTAGTTCCGCACTTTTTTGATGGAGCAACAGCTGGCGTTTATGGCAACGCAACTGGTGGTCGCCGTGGTGCGGTTTTAGGAGCTTTTGTTAATGGCATTATAATTAGTATTTTGCCAGTATTGCTATTTCTGATTTTAGGTGGAATGGGTTTTCAAGGCTCAACCTTTGGTGACTCAGATTTTGGTTTTATTGGGGTAATTCTAGGTAAATTGGGCGGTCTCATTTTTCATTAGTGGTATGTTTTACTTATTTACTGATGTTACGCAGCAAGCGCCAAACTTTCAAATTCAGCGAGCTGCAGTTTAATTTGTTGTAATTCATTTAGTGCTACTTTTGCAGCATTAATTAA
>Ga0247838_1002103_pt1 | contig 26382 bp, 21 predicted proteins | sample LaCruzMarch2015__5_FD_189097 | JGI IMG/M metagenome (GOLD analysis project Ga0247838, IMG submission 189097) | Freshwater microbial communities from meromictic Lake La Cruz, Castile-La Mancha, Spain - LaCruzMarch2015_15m | ecosystem: Environmental > Aquatic > Freshwater > Lake | place: Spain... | reverse complement strand
CCGGTATACCGAACGCCGTCGGACGATGGCGCCCGTTCACGTAGCGAGGAGGCTAATTTACGGATTGGAGGCAAATCGGACTTGCGCTCGAACAGAGTATCTACGTCCGGTTATCACGTCCGAAGGCCATACAAGACCAAGGCTGAAGCCTTGGACTCCAGAAGGCGGCCACCGGCCGGACCAATGATCAAGGCCCTTCTTCCGTTGACGACGTGCATCGTTTCATCTCGTTTTCCGCCATGTTGTCGTTCGACAATCCGGCCAGTGAGGACGATGCTTTCCAGGTCAAGGATTGTCGGTTGAGGACACCGCTAGAGGCTCTACTCAAAGGCGAGAACGAGTCGCTTGCCCAGCGCGGCGGCGGCCCGCTCCAGTTGTTTGATTGTTGGGGAATGGTGCGGGTCCTCCAGTCGCTTGGCCGCTGGCCAGGAGGTGTCCAGAGCGCGGGCCAGTTCGGCGAAGGGGCGATCCGCGCGTGCTCGGCGCACCAGCAGTGCGGCCTGGATGCGGGCGCTGGGGGCAATCAACTGTGCGCCGGGGGCGAGCGAGGGCGCGGGGATGGGCTGCCCTTCGTCCATCCGTCCATCCAGGGTCAAGGTCAGCACCTCGGCAGCGTTGAATAGGGCCTCCTCCAGGGTTTCACCCTCGGTGAAGGCTTCGCCGAAGTCGATAAACTGGACCACAAAACCGCCGTCGGGCTCCGGGGTCAGGGTCGCGGGGTAGCGGATATCCATGGGGGTTACCTGAGCTTGATGCCGGTTTGGCGTTCGATGCTGGCCAAGGTGCCGGGTTTCAAGTCGCGCTTGCCGTGCAGCGGGACCGTCGTGCGGGCCGCACCTTTGCCCATGCGGACATGACTGCCTTCCTGGCGCAGCACCGCCCAACCTTCGGCCTTGAGCTGCTTGACAATATCGTGTCCGTTCATGGGGGGAAGGCTAGATCAGAAAAGATAGAGGGGCAAGCGATCCTCAACGAAAAACAGACAACGCAAAACCCCATGCATCCTAACCAGCACGCCGCGACGCAGCAAGGTGTCCTCCTGCATCTGGATTCCGCGACCATTATGCCCCGTTCCTGAGTCGCTGGCTCCACACGGCGCCCCTGGCCTCAAGCGATTGGCTGTTGCCGGTCGGCATTGGCGTCGGCATATTTCTGGTAGTCGAGTTGGAGAAGGCCGTGATGCGGTGGGTGGCGCCCCGGGAGAGCTACGGCCCAGTGCCTGAGAGCCGATGCCGCGGTACCCGTTGTCACGCCCAGCCCGGAGATCGCAAGTTCTGCCGGGATGGGGTCTGGGGTGTGTGCGAAAACCTTCCAGCTTGTCGCCGTGGCTGGAACGGCCTAGAGTTAAACGTAGGTAGTGCGTCCCGCAGAGGCCGGGGCAAGCAAGAAACCGTTTCCATCCGCGGCGTCACGCGGCGCCTCACCGAAGACATGCAAGACGAATCCATGAATGCCTATAAAACTTACGTCGAGGTCGGGGCCTGCGGTCGCGTCGTTCTGGAGCACCTGCCCTTTCCAAAAGGAGCCCTGGTTGAAGTCCTGGTCGTCGATCAACGCACGCAGCCTGGCGAGGTAGAAAACTGGCGCGCCCTGTTCAAAGAGATCCAGGCACTGCCGCAATCACAAGCAATGACGGATACGGAGATCGCCAAAGAGATCGAGAATTACCGGAGCGGCCGGTGAGGGTTGTGATCGACACCGGCGTTCTGGTGTCTGCCGCAATCCGGGATCGGCTGCCTGAGCGCGTCATTCTATGGTGCGTCGCGCAACCGGATCTCGAATGGCTGGTCACTCCCGAGATCATTGATGAGTATATCGATGTCGTCAATCGGCCCAAGTTCAAGCTGTCGTCCGCCGTCATCGCCCGCTGGTTGGACTTGTTGAGCAGGCGCACCCGGATGATCCAGCCGACCGTTGAGATCCCCTTTCCGAGAGACCGCAAAGACGCAAGATTCCTGATCTGCGCGGAGTCCGGACGCGCCGATTCCCTGATCACCGGCGACGGCGATTTCAGCGAGGCGCGGCTGTTGATCGGCACACCGATCATGAACGTGCGGGAGTTTGCCGAGCGGTTCGCGCCGGAACTCATTGCTGCCTGACCAATGAACCCTGATTCCGGCGGCGGCCTCCAGCCGGGGGCGGGTTTATGACCAAGGCCCAATCATCAATGACAACGACCACAGCACGCGATGGCAACGACTGACGAACCACCCTCGATGCAGGACCAGGAGCGTTTCGAGCGTCTGGGGAGCAATCGCCGGCAGGCGACAGAGTTGCGGCAGCAGATCGAGGAATTGGCGCGACGCCTGGAACGGCTCGACCAAGACACGGCGTTGCTCCTGGCGGGCTTCGTCGTCCCCACCTACCGGGACTGGCAGCCGCGTCCGGGCGATACCGCCTTCTATGTGGACGCCCTGGAGGGTATCTATTTCCAGGTCGTCGTCGTCGAGGTCCGCGGCACCTACGTGCGTACCCGCGCGGCATCGCCGAATCATACCGCTTTCTATTCGGTGATGCTCGATCACCCTGCCGACCAATACGAACGGTCGGGCTGCATCGTGCCGCCGGCGCTGTTCGACCTCCTGCGCGACCGGTTGCCCCTGCGGGTGGCGCCCTTCGTCTAGCGCCTGTTCCGGGGACCGTTTACTCAATTGCGTCTGCCACAGAGTATGAAATAAGTAAACTGTCCCCGGAACTGCGGAACTCAATTGCGTCTGCCACAGAGTATGAAATAAGTAAACTGTCCCCGGAACTGCGGAACTGGCTAACCACCCTCGATGCAGGACCAGGAGCGTTTCGAGCGCCTGGCGAGCAATCGCCGGCAGGCGACAGAGTTGCGGCAACAGATCGAGGAATTGGCGAGGCGCCTGGAACGGCTCGACCGAGACACGGCGATGCTCCTGGCGGGCTTCGTCGTCCCCACCTACCGGGACTGGCAGCCGCGTCCGGGCGATACCGCCTTTTATGTGGATGCCCTGGAGGGCATCTATTTCCAGGTCGTGGTCGTCGAGGTCCGCGGCGCCTATGTGCGTACCCGGGCGACATCCCCGCATCACTCCGCTTGCTATTCGGTGATGCTCGATCACCCTGCCGACCAATACGAGCGGTCGGGCTGCATCGTGCCGCCAGCGCTGTTCGACCTTTTGCGCGACCGGTTGCCCCTGCGGGTGGCGCCGTTCGTCTAGCGCCGGCTCTGCGGACAGTTTACGGCGCCAGTTCCGGGGATAGTTTACTCAATTGCGTCTGCCGCAGAGGATGAAATAAGTAAACTGTCCCCGGAATTGCGTGATGCGGTGGGTGGCGCCCGCGCGAGGGCCGCAGCCCAGTGCCTGAGAGCCGGCGCCGCGGCGGCCGACGTGGCTTTGATCATTCGTTCCGGCCACCCCGGGTCGGAGTCCAAGGCTTCAGCCTTGGATGTACAAGACCAAGGCTGAAGCCTCGGACTCTAGAAGACGGCCGCCGGCCGGAACCATGATCCAGGCTCCTACGGGCCTTGATCATGATTCCGGCCGTGGACAAACGCTAGCGCAGTCCACCGAATCCCGCGCCGCGGCTGGTGAACTTCGCTGCGCTTGTCCATCCTACGATGCCAGGCGGTCTGACTTATGACCAAGGGCGACCATGCGTCGCCGGCAGTTGGCCCAGGTGGTGTCCGCCGGGCATCTGGGTTATCGTAGAGCGCAATAGGGCGTCTGTCAGGGCCAAGCGGACGGAGCCGATGCCGATAGCGTCCGTAGCACGCCGCATGACGACCAAGAAAATTGAGCAGACTGTGCCTTGTCGAAAGTAGGCGCTACGGGCTCACGAACCCCGTCTGCCTCCTGATCAAGGCCAGACAATGAGGCTACGATGTCGATTTCCCGGGCCAAGGTAAAAAATGTCGACTTTTGAAGAGCATTGCCGGGAGTCGATAGAGATTTTCGGCGAACCTTATGAAGAAGTTCATCTATGGTTGGATGCGCTTAGCGGCACCGAACGATATAAGATGCGGCACCGCCGCGTCAGACATCATGCGGCAGGAATAAGAGATGCCGTCAGTTTATTTGGTGAAGAAGCGGGCCCCGTCGCAAGGCAACATATCATTTCCGACCTAAAGCAAGAGGGGTGGACAGAGCAAGATCCGTTTCCGCGGGATGAAGCGCATTATGTCAGTATAGGGTTTTTTTGATCCGACTGGGCGGATTGATATGGACCCTTCGGGTTGCGGGCGTTGCGCTTGACCGATCGGGTCCGCTGTGCGGACCAACGTCCTCGCGGTTAGTGCGGTGGTTGGGATTATGACCACGGCCGTGTTGTCAATATTCGGCGCAATACGCTGCGCCATTGCGCCATGCGGGCTTAGTGAGTCCGGCACGTGCGCGCCTGCGGGCCTTAATCGTAATCCCGGCCAGCGGCGTGCGTCGTCAGGGCTTCCAGCCCTGAAGGTGTCAGGCCAGGATGGCCTGACTACGCAACCGGCGAGCCCAAGTGGCCGGAATCTTGTTCGAGGCGGCCTGCGCAGGCGCGAAACCCACGCAGGCGGTATCTCAGCGCGGCAGAGCCAACAACGCGCGCAATGCGACCTCTGCAGCTTCTCGCATTGGTTCCGGGTCGAACGTGTTGTCCGTTCGGTCTGCAGGAAATGCCCGTTCTTCTGTCACGAACCATCCCTCAAATGTTCCATCGGGGATGTGAGGAATCCACCTTTCCCCAAGCCTAGCGGTCACAGTAAGCGTCGGTCGATACTCTTGTTGGTCGTCTTGCTCGCCATGCCAAAGAAACATCTGGAAGCCATCGTCCGGTCCCTCATAGCGAGTTTCCACGTATATCAGAGCGTTTTGGTCTCTTGGATCGTAATAAACTCGAATCAAGCCATCACCCCATATCACCTTAGGGGATGGTTGTGCAGTTTTTTCCGTATGTCTTATTGGAACCGCCCTTATAATCTTGCAAGCAGCTAGCGCCGGACCCCATGTCGCATCCCAAACATTGAATAGCAGAACAGCATAATCGGTTCTGGCGGTCGCGGTGATAAGCAAGTCTTTATAATGCTCACGCAAATCCTCCCATGCGATCCCCTGGGGAAGGAAGGCTTGACCTAGGTGGCCAATCAGGGCGTCTACCTTATTTTGTTGCGGGAGTTTCTGAAAATAGTCTTGTACGCTTTGGGGGATGGTAATAAACATAATCAAGCCCTCTTGAGTGAATGGGAGAGGCGACGGAATTGCAGCAGTCAGATGGTTGTGTCTGCTGCCGTTACGGATCGATGTAAAGCCGCAAGATCGATTTCATGGCAACGGAGTCGGGTCAATCTCATGCGCTTTGACATTTTGGCGTTGAAAATCAGTGACACTGCCAGCATCGCTTATCCGAAGATGCCGACAGGCTGATCTCCATCGTACATCAGCGTCACGCTGAACACCCGCTCCGCCGCGCTCATATTCGGGCACAACCAAGGCTCAAACCAGTATCCTTCAGCGTCGTCCGGCAGGGCTTCGCCGAACCGGTGCGCTATCGCGTCCCGTTCGGCCCGCGAAGTGAAAGCGAATCGCGGCGCATTGACCCAGATGTGAGCATAACGGCAGCGATGCGGTGACACGGCCGCGTAGGCAGTGGCGACGGCCGGTCCGGGGTCGTCGGGCGGCGTCCAGCGGACCGCCGTGGTGCGGGCGTACCTGGTCTCGATCAGCGGCCATTTTGTATCCGCGAAGTCGTGACTGCTATTGGATTGAAGCATCAGCAGGCCGGGCAGCAGGGCAAAGACGATTCCCGTCTGGTCCAAGGTGTTCGCGCCCTGTTGGACCTCAATGATCGGGGCCTGCAATCCCGCACGCCAAGGGTCGTCGTGGCGGATGCCCGAGGCATTGAGGACAACGAGCACACGCAGATAGACTCCGGCCGCGGCCAGAAGGCCAGCCCAGTGCGTCGCCTCGGCGCGGGCTCTTGGATCGGTGGCGTCGAGGATCAGCACCGCGCCTGAGCAGCGTGCCAGGCGCAGGTCGAGCCCGGTGGCGGTAATGGCGCCACTCGCCAGCCCAGTCCGATACAGGCCAAGGTCGCCTGCCCCGTCTTCGAGATGATGGAATCCGAACAACTCGGGGAACAGTTCTGGGAACTGAGCGGGGATCTGGTCGACGATGCGCTCCGCCGTCTTTCCCAGTCCGATCACTAGGGGCCACACCCCCCGACCGATTGCAATGGAGTCGAACGTCGCGGACGACGCCATGGCCAACTGGTGCGGTGTGGCCGTGGCGAGCGACAGCCCCGCATGGGTAGCCAGGGTTTGCGGCAGGCGGTCGAACACCGGCACCAAGGGCGGGACCATCGTGGTCTCGGTTTCGCTGCCGGTGAAACCTAGTGCTTTGCCAAGGTAAAGCGCCCCTCCCGTCCCTGCTTCTTGCAGTAAAGTCCGGCGTTTCATCGCAATATCTCTCCTGTCGTGGTGCGCGCCGTAGCGCCTTCATCGGACGTCAGGGCATGATTAGGCCACAGCTATGCGTCAGAGGTTGTCCGATGCGAGCGTTCGACTGCGGGCGGAAGCGAAACCGGGGACAGACCAGAATGGCACTCAGTTAAGGCTGATGCCTAGAAAGAACAGTGGCTTGTAAAGCGCTTGAACGCGCGCCCCAGCCTCCTTGCTTGCCCCACCTGGCGGCTGGAAAATCAAAGGGTGGCGCATCTAAAAAGTCAGGATCTTGATCGCGGCCAGTCAGCGCCAGTTGCTGATTTATAAAAGCTACGAGCTTAGGAAACAGGGGACGTACCCTGAAAAAAGCTTGCCGTAGCTCCCGGCACCCGACGACCCACTTCCTCAATCCGGTCCGCCAAAGATCTCCTTCAGGCTCCGGCACTCCAACACGCGATCACCCCACTCCTAGCTCGGCCTCGCCGGCTTGACCGAGGCGCTCCTCAGCCCATGACGGCAGCGGGCCGAGGCGACGAGTGAGTTGCCGGCGCAGCAACTTACTCCCGCCCTCCTGCCTGCCCTGACCCTTCCACTGCCGGGTCCAAGTCTTGACGCGTTCGGCCAGCATGCCGTGAAGCTCCTGTCGCTCGCTGAAATTGGGTATCTCGACGCCGGGCACCCGCGCCGGAAGCAGCAGGCACTTCCGCCAAACGCTGAAGGTTCGGGAGAAACAGCGGGAGAAACAGGGGACGTACCACGATTACTCCGATCGGCCACTTAGCCCGGTGCAGGAGCAGAGACCAGGGTACCGCTCAAGCGCGTCGCGGCCGTGCTGCCGGCGCATCGCGAGCGGCCGTTTCGGCCGCCCGAGACGTTGACCGCGCACGCGCCGCCTGACCAGCGGACTCGCGCGCCCAGGCCGCGTTCGACGTGGTGGAACCATCGAGGTCATCCTTGGGATTCGATCCGGGAAAGCCAATAACCTGGACGCTTGCGATGATGGGCAACCGCCGTAATCGGCAAGGCGTCTCCGACGATCCGAAAGAATATGGCGTCCAGATATTCCGCCTCCGCACCGGGCAGGAAGCTGTGCCTCACTTCAGCAATGCCCGCGCCTTGGCCGCAACGGCCTCGCCGGGAATCGCTTGAACCAGGCCGGCATCGCACTCATCGGCGCATCGGGCGCTTCAAGCTGCTGGTCCAGGGCGAGACCGATTGCGCCCAGGGGCGGACCATCGCCCAGGAGGACTTCTTCGGCGACCTACGTCGGGAACTCACCGGCCCCGGAGCAGACGACGCGGTCTAGCAGCCTGTCGGACTTAGCCCCTAAGGATAAGGGCATGAGTCAACATAAAGGCTTTTTGTTGCTCCACAATCTAACGTCAGGTGATTTCCGCGAGAAATCCAACCCGTAGGAGCCCGCTTGCGGGCGACGGGTGGGGGCACAATGACGCGATTCCGGCAGGTCACGTCGCCCGCAAGCGGGCTCCTACGGAGCTTGATTCTTGATAGCGTCTTATTCGGAAATCGCCTAAAGTCCGACAGGCTGCTAGACGGCTTTTGCCTTGGCGCTACGTCGGTCGCTCCCAAGCCCGATCGCTACTCGATCGGTGCCCACAGGTCATCCAGTCGGATCGTCACTGCCGCGAACGGCGCAACCGACACCGCTGCTGCGTCGGCGAAGCGTCCGATCTCCTGCCAGGCGCCGTTTTCCAAGGCGTAGGCTTCCAGGATGTGCGCGACCGGATCGAGCGGCCAGGCGTAGGGAACCCCGTACCGCGCGTAGATCGGCATCTTGACCTTGCGGTCTTTGCTCTCGGTCGATGGGAACAGAATTTCGCACACCCAATCTGGCACCACGGTGAAGCGATGGATGACGAGACAAGCAGCGAACCGCGATCTCTGTCGTCCCGTCAGGATGCCGGGACCCAGTGCAAGGGGCGGTAACCCTCAGTCAGCACACCGCTCAAGTTTGAGCGCTGGCCCTGCGTGGGGCTTGGCCGGAAGCTGTGCGCAACTCGGGTCGGAAAAATGAGGGTTCGGAGTCACCGCGGCACCGCATCGCGGCGGGACGCCGCTCCCACGGGGCGCGGGCTCTTGCTCCACCCGCATAACAGACCGACGATCGAGGCTTCAGCCGGACGCGGGGCCGCCGCCCGCTAAAGCGTAGGCCTCCGGTCGCGTCGCCCCGGTCACCGGAAGTTGACCCCGCGCGGTACGAAATTCTTCGGAAATCGCCGAAGCATACCCCGCGGAGAAACCGGGAGAAATCCAAAGCGCCTGGGTTTCAGCGGCATGCCGGGGCATCAGGCACGAGAGCCCGGACATCACGGCCGCGTTCGCGGCGAGCGTCTCCGGACAAGGAACCGCCCTTTGTGGTTTAATGCCGCCCCATGTTTCATCCCCTCCCCCTCTATATCGGCCTGCGCTACACGCGCGCGAAGCGCCGCAACCATTTCATCTCGTTTATCTCGCTGGTCTCCATGCTGGGGATCACGCTCGGCATCATGGCCTTGATCGTGGTGCTGTCGGTGATGAACGGGTTCCATCAGGAAATCCGCGAGCGGATCCTGTCGATGGCCTCCCATGCGACCTTGTCCGACCCCTACGGCGGCGGCATGACCGACTGGCGCGAGGGACTTGCGAAAGTCCGCGCTCACCAGGATGTGGTGGGCGCCGCACCCTTCGTGGAGGTGCAGGCAATGTTGGTCGGCCCGTCCAACGTGAGTGGGGCGCTGGTACGCGGCATCCTGCCGGTCGACGAGGATCAGGTGTCGGACCTGCGCCACCAGATGGAAAGCGGGTCGGTGGACGATCTGGTCCCTGGTGAGTTCCGTATCATCCTGGGTGAAGAGCTCGCCGCCTATCTGGGCGTGGGTCCGGGCGACAAGGTCACCGTGGTCACCCCCCAGGTGACTGCCACCCCGGTCGGTGTCATGCCGCGGCTCAAGCGGTTCACCGTGAGCGGAATTTTTTCGGTCGGCATGGCGGATTATGACCGCAGCGCGGCCTTCATCCAGATGGACGACGCGGCCAAGCTGATGGCGCTGGGTGACGGCGTCACCGGCATCCGGCTCAAGCTCACCGACATGTGGGAAGCCCCCCGGACGGCACTGCAGATCGCCGAGGATCTGGGCGGCGTCTATCGCGTGGTCGACTGGACGCAGGTCCACGCCAATTTCTTCCGGGCGCTGGCGGTCGAGAAGCGGATGATGAGCGTCATCCTGTTCCTGATCGTCGCGGTGGCCGCTTTCAATATCGTCTCCGCGCTGGTCATGGTGGTCACGGACAAGCGCTCCGATATCGCGGTGCTGCGCACCCTGGGTGCCTCGCCGGGCACCGTGATGCGCATCTTCATCGTCCAGGGCACTGCCATCGGGCTGGTGGGCACCCTGATGGGGGTCATCGTCGGGGTGCTGTTCGCCATCAATCTCGAAGCGATCGTCGGTTTCGTCGAGGCCACCTTCAACGTGCACTTCCTCGACCCGAGCATCTACTACATCAGCGCTCTGCCATCCGATGTCCATTGGCAGGACGTGGTGCTGATCGCCGGTTCAGCCTTCATCATGTCCGTACTCGCAACCCTGTACCCAGCCTGGCGGGCGGCCAACACTCAGCCGGCCGAGGCACTGCGTTATGAATAACCCCCCGCACAGCGAGGACGGCGCCCCGGCCCTGGACATCGAAGGGCTCGGGAAGATCTTCAGCGAAGGTCCCCAGGAGGTCGAAGTGCTGCGCGGCGTGAACCTGCGGGTCGAGTCCGGCGCCCGAGTCGCCATCGTCGGCTCATCGGGCTCCGGCAAGAGCACCCTGCTGCACTGCATCGGCGGGCTCGACCGGCCCACCGCCGGGCGGGTCAGTTGGCTGGGTCAAGACATCGGGCACCTCTCGGAGACGCGGCGCGGGCGCTTGCGCAACCGGCATCTGGGCTTCGTCTATCAGTTTCATCACCTGCTGCCCGAGTTCACGGCGGTCGAGAACGTGGCCATGCCGCTGCTGATCGGCGGCGCGTCGCCGGCCGAGGCCCGGGCCAAGGCCGAAGCGATCCTCGCGCGGGTTGGACTGACGCAGCGCGGCACCCACAAACCGTCCGAACTCTCCGGCGGCGAACGCCAGCGGGCGGCCATCGCCCGCGCCCTGGTGACCCGGCCGGCCTGCCTGCTGGCGGACGAACCGACCGGCAATCTGGATCGCCACACGGCGGGCCAGGTTTACGAACTGATGCTGGAACTGAATGCGGCGATCGGCACCGCGCTGGTGATCGTCACCCACGACCTGAGCCTGGCCGGACGCATGGATCAAATCTGGCGGCTGGACGACGGCGTGCTGACCGCCGATTCGGACAAGGCCGCGGCCAGTTCCCGATAGCGCTGCTTGCGCCGTCGGATCTCCCGCACCAGGCGGCGGCGCCACAGGGCCTGTGCCCCGCAATACCCAAGGGCACTGCTGATGACGGCGCAGACCAACATGCCAAGCCCCAGCGGCGCCATCACCGCACTCCAGTTGTGCCAGTCGGTCCAGAAACCCAGGTCGAACCCCTTGGGCGGCACGCCCTGCAGCCAACTGCCCACCAGGTAGGCGAAATAGAACATGGGCGGGATGGTCAGCGGATTGGTGATCCACACCAGCACCACCGCGAGCGGCAGGTTCACCCGCAACACGATTGCCGCCGCCGCGGCCAGCACCATCTGGCCGAACGGCGGCATGAACATCATGAAGAACCCCACCGCGACAGCGCCGGAGACGGATCGGCGGTTCAGATACCACAATCGCGGATCATGCAGGCACTTGCCGAACACGGACAACTGGCGATTCTCCAGCAGCCGGCGCGGCGCGGGCATGTTGCGTTTGAGCCATTTTTTCACGTTGCGGTTTTGTCGTCTCAGGCGGCTTGAATCAATCCCGGATGGGTTGCCGATCAAACCGACCGACCGGGGATCCGATGGTACCGAGACCCTGTGACAGTTCCGCGAACGGCCATCACCATCCGGCCAACCTGGCGCGCCTGGGGCTGGCTTTCGCGGCCGGGATCGGCTGCTTCTATCTGTCGCCGACCCTGCCCCCGGCCTGGACCGCTGCCCTGCTCGGGGTTCTCGCGATCACGCTCGGCCTGGTCAAGCGGCCCCGCATCTGTCGCTCGCTGGCCGCACTCTGCGCCGGTCTCCTCTATGCCCAGGCCCACACCGCGCTCCAACTCGCCAATCCTTTTCCGGACGCGCTCGCCCGCACGCCCATCACCATCGAGGGGCGCATCGCCTCGCTGCCCAGTGAGCTGGACCTGGGCCGCCGCTTCCTCTTCGCGGTCGAACAGGCCAGCGCGGACGGCCAACCCCTGCCCTTCACCGGTCTGGTGCGCATCTCCTGGTACGAGGACGCGCCGCGCCTGCGCGCCGGCGAGCGCTGGCGCCTGCCGGTGCGGCTCAAACCGCGCCACGGCTTCGCCAACCCCGGCGGATTCGACTTCGAGCGCTGGCTCTTCGCCCAGGGGATCAAGGCCACCGGCAGTGTGCGCCGCGGCGCGGGCGCCGAGCGACTCGATGCCGGACCCGGCCCTTACCGGCTGACGCGCGCCCGCCAGAACCTCAATGACCATCTGGCCGCGGTGCTGGGCGAGGCCCGCGCCCTGCCCCTGGTCCAGGCCCTAGTGACCGGCGATCAGTCCGGCTTCGAGCCAAGCGACTGGGACGCCATGACCCGCACCGGCACCAGCCATCTGGTCGCCATCTCCGGGCTGAATCTGGGGTTGATCGCGGCGGTTGCTTTCTTCCTCATCCGTTGGCTCTGGTCCCGCCGGCCGCGGCTCACCCTGGCACTGGCCGCCCCGCGCGCGGCAGCGGTCGGCGCCTTCGTCGCCGCCCTGGCCTACGCCGCCCTGGCCGGCTTCTCGGTGTCGACCCAGCGCGCCCTGATCATGGCCGCCGTGGTCTTTTCGGTCTTGTTCTGGGAGCGGACACCGCGGCACTGGCACGCACTCATCCTGGCCCTGATCGCGGTCCTGGTGGTCGACCCCAGGGCGGTGCTGGCCTTCGGGTTCTGGCTGTCCTTCGCCGCGGTGGCGGTGCTGCTGTTCAATCTCGGGCAGCGCCTGCCCAGCCGCGACCTCTGGACCCGCTGGGGACGGGCGCAATGGGCCGTCGCGCTGGGCTTGCTGCCGCTCTTGCTGCTCCAGTTCGGCCGCGCTTCCGCCATCGCGCCGCTGGTGAATCTGGTGGCCGAACCACTCTTCACCCTGCTGCTGTTTCCGCTGGTGCTGGCGACCGCCCTGCTAAGCCTGGTGCCCGGACTGAGCCTGCCGCTGATCCTGACCGCGCAGTTGCTCGACTGGTGCCTGACGGCCCTGGCCTGGATCGCGGCCTTTCCCTGGGCGGCCTTCGCCCCGCCCCTGGGTCCGTCCTGGGTCTGGCCCTTCGCCTTTCTCGGGGCGGCGCTGTTGCTGGCCCCGCGCGGCCTGCCGGGGCGCTGGCTGGGACTGCCGCTGTTGCTGCCGCTGGCCCTGGTCCGGCCGGCGGCGCCCGGTCCGGGCGAGGTCTGGTTCACGCTGCTGGATGTTGGTCAGGGGCTGAGCGCGGTGGTCCGCACTCAGGCGGGCACCCTGGTCTACGATGCCGGCCCCAGTTTCCCGAGCGGATTCAGCACCGGCGCGGTCGTGATCGCGCCCTTTCTGGCCGCGCAAGGCATCGGCCAGGTGGACCTCCTGGTGCTGAGTCACGCGGATCGGGATCATGCCGGCGGGGCGGCGGGGCTCATGGACCGGCTCCCCGTGCGGCGCGTGCGGAGCGGCGAGCCGGCGACCTTGATCCGCCCGGGCGCCGGGCAATGCCGGGCGGGTGACGGCTGGGAGTGGTCCGGAGTGCACTTTGAGTTCCTGCACCCACCGGTGCCGCAAGCCGGAGTGAAGGCACTCACGGGCAACGACGCCTCCTGCGTCCTGCAGATCGCAACCGGCAGCCGCGCGGTGCTGCTGACCGGGGACGTCGGTACCGGTATCGAGTCGCGCCTGGTCGAACAGTACGGCACCGGCCTGGCCAGCGACGTGCTGGTCGCCGGACACCACGGCAGTTCGACCTCGACGGGGGCCGCGCTGCTGGATGCGGTCAATCCCCGGCTGGTGCTCTTCGCCGCCGGCTATGCCAATCCATTCGGATTCCCGAGCACGGCGGTCGCGGAGCGTCTCGCCGCGCGTGCCGTCCCCACGCTCAATACCGCAATCACCGGCGCCATCGAGTTACGGATCGGCGCGGACGGCGCGATCAGCGGACCCTGGACCTGGCGGGAACGCTCAGGGCGCATCTGGACGCATCGCGCGAACCAGTCACCCGCGGACTGAGGTAATTTCCGCGAAAGAACCAACCCGTAGGAGCCCGCTTGCGGGCGACGGGTGGGGGCGACGGGTGGGGCACAATGACTCGATTCCGGCAGTCGCCCGCAAGCGGGCTCCTACGGAATTGTCTGAAAGCGACGACGCGGGAATCAGCCTCCCGACCGCGCGGGACCGCAAGGTCCGTGGGCGATGGCGGGGCGACTGAAGTCGCCCCTACCGGGCTCGCGATCCACCCGACCGATTTCCGGACATCATCAAAGCACCTCACTCCCGCCCAAATAAGGCCGTAAAGCCTCCGGCACCCCGATCCGCCCGTCCGCCTGCTGATAGTTCTCCAGCACCGCCACCAGGGTGCGGCCCACCGCCAATCCGGACCCGTTCAGCGTATGCAGCAGTTCCGGCTTGCCGGTCGCGGGATTGCGCCAGCGCGCCTGGAGCCGACGCGCCTGGAAGTCGCCGAAGTTGCTGCACGAGGAAATCTCGCGATAGGTTTGCTGACCGGGCAGCCAGACTTCCAGGTCATAGGTCTTGCGCGACGAAAAGCCCAGATCGCCGGTGCACAGGGTCACCACCCGATAGGGCAGCCCCAACCGCTGCAGCACCGTCTCGGCATGACCGGTCAGCGCCTCGTGCGCCTGGGCCGACTCCGCGGGCGGCACCGCCTGCACCAGCTCCACCTTCTCGAACTGGTGCTGGCGGATCATGCCGCGCGTGTCCTTGCCGTAGGAGCCGGCCTCGCTGCGGAAGCACGGCGTATGCGCGACCCATTTGCGCGGCATGGCATCCGCCTCAACGATGACATCGCGCACCAGATTGGTTACCGGCACCTCGGCGGTGGGGATCAGATAGAGGGGCTTCTCACCCGGCACCTTGAACAAATCGGCCTCGAACTTGGGCAACTGACCGGTGCCGTAGAGGCTCTCCGCGTTGACCAGATAGGGCACATAGACCTCGGTGTAGCCGTGCTCACGGGTGTGCAGATCGAGCATGAACTGGATCAGCGCCCGCTGCATCCGCGCCAGGGGTCCGGACAGCACGACGAAACGCGCGCCCGACACCTTGGATGCCGCGTCGAAATCCATCCAGCCCAGCGCGGTCCCCAGGTCGACATGATCCTTGGGGGCGAAGTCGAAGCGGGTCGGCTCGCCCCAGCGGCGCTCCTCGCGGTTGGCGCGCTCATCCCGGCCGTCCGGGACACTCGCATCCGGCAGGTTCGGCAAGCTCAGCGCGATTTCGGTCAGTTCCTGCTGAATGGCATTGAGCCGCTCTTCCGCCGACTTGAGCCCCTCGCCCAGATCCGCCACCGCCGCCAGCAAGGGCGCCGTGTCCTCCCCAGCCGCCTTGGCCCGGCCGATCGCCTTGGAGCGCGTATTGCGTTCGTTCTGCAACTCCTGCACCCGCACCTGCAAGCCTTTGCGCTCACCCTCCAGGGCGTCCAGACGGGCGGTATCCAACTGCAACCCGCGGCGGGCCAGTTGAGCGGCGACCAGATCCAGGTCGGTACGAAGCAGGCGGGGGTCTAACACGGGAAGTCACCAATCTTGGCAGGAAAAAGCGGGAGGCCGCGATTGCGCGGCCGATGTCGGGGTGAATTCTACACCGGGCGGCAGGGCCGGAACCGGAGTCCGATCGGTGTCGGTTGGGGTGAGGAACGAACCCCAACATATCCAATTACCGCTGATCCGCGACACCCGCCGCCCGCCGCTGCCACACCAGCGTCCGGTTGTTGACCGGCATCGGGTGATCGGCGATCAGGTCCAGGCCCGCCTGATCGGCCAACCGCCGCAGATCGTCCAGATCCCGCACCCCCATCCGCGGGTCCTGCGCGCGCAGCGCCGCGTCGAAGCGCGCATTGCTCGCGCTGGTATGACGCCCGCCGTCACTGAAGGGGCCATAGAGCGCGAACAGCGCCCCCGGGGCCAGCAGCCGGCCCACCCCGCGAAACATCAGGGCCACCTCCGGCTCCCCCATGATATGCGCGGTGTTGGCGCTGAACACCCCGTCCACCGGACCCGGCGGCCAGTCACCGGTCACATCCAGCCTCAACGGGTCCGGCAGATTGGGCAATTGCGCCTCCGCCAGCCACAGCCGGATCCCCGGCAGATGGGCCGCAACATCGCTGGTCTGCCAGATCACCTGCGGCAGCCGGGCGGCGAAATAGACCGCGTGCTGACCGGTGCCGCTGCCGATCTCCAGCACCCGGCGCGCCTGGGCGAACAGCGGTGCGATCACGGAAAAGATCGGCGCCTGGTTCTCAACGCAGGACTCGGCGTAGGGTTTGTTGGGAAAGCGGTGATGGGTCATTGGTGCTTGTCGTCTCCGTCGTTGTCAGCGATTCCAAATTTGGGCGGCATCACGCAACCCCTGGTGGATGCGGCGCGCGCGACCGACGCGCCGGGTCCGTGACACCGAGCAGCGCGCCTGATCCACCCTACGACTTCCGGCAAACCCACGGCCGCGGTGTGGGTGCGGTCCACGGTGATGGGTCGCAGATGCGCGTCGGACGTGATCACCGGACGTCGGGGCGGGTTTGAAACCCGCCCCTACCCCAGAGCCCGTAGGATGGGCGCGAGCCGGGCTAAGCCGACCCGCGGCGACAGCTGGCCGGTCAGTATTTGACCGAACAGCCATAGGGCCGGGTCACCGCGGTGGCGACCGGCTTGCCGGCTGCCAGGTCGGCAAGCGCGGCGCGGACATGGTTCTTGGCACCGGGGATGTCCGCCTGGCTGGTGGTCGGGCGGTCGTCGATGCCGCCCATGTAGACCAGGGTGCCGCTGCCGTCGATCACGTACATGTGGGGCGTGGTCTGGGCGCCGTAGGCCTGGCCCATGGTGCCCGCGGGGTCGAGCAGGACCGCGGTGGGGGCGGCGTCGCGGGTTTTGGTGAGCGCGTCGGCTTCGGCCGGGCTGACATTGCCTTGCTTGCCGGGCGCCGAGGAGATGACCGACAGCCAGAGCACGCCCTGACCGGTCGCCTCTTTCTGGAGGGCCTGCATGTTGCCGCTGTCATAGTGTTTGCGCACATAGGGGCAGTCGTGGTTGGTCCACTCCAGGACGACGGTCTTGCCGGCGACCGCCGGGAGGTCCCAGGTCTTGCCGGCGGTGTCGGTGACGCTGAAGGCGGGTGCCGGCTGACCCACCTCCGGCTTGGCGCTGACCGCGGGTGCGCCCAGCACGGCGGCGAGTGCCAGGACGGCGAGCCACGGGGTCTTGATGGTGAAGATGGAACGGGACACGTGCATGGACATCATTCCTCTGGTGGGGATTGGTTTGGCGGGATCGTGGGGGCCAGGGCCGCGATGACGCCGGCCGCGGTCAGGATTTGGGGCAGGACGCGCGGCGGTTCACCGGGCGGATAGAACACGTAGAGCGGCACGCCGTTGCGTCCGAAACCGGCCAGATAGTCGGTGATGGCGGCGTCCCGATTGGTCCAGTCGCCCTTGAGATAGCGCACCTGGCCGCGCGCGAAGGCGGCGGCGACGGCCGCGGTGTCGAGCGCCACCCGCTCGTTGACCAGACAGGTGATGCACCAGGCGGCGGTCATGTTGACGAACACGGGGCGGCCCTCGGCACGCGCGGCGGCCAGCCGCTCCGGAGTATAGGACTCACTCACCAGACCACTGGCGTGGGTGCCGCCGCCGGCCGCGGACGGTGCGACCGGAGCGGAATGCGCGGTCAGCACCGCCAGCCACAGGGCGACGGCCAGGGCCGCCAAAGCGGCGGCACCGCCCGCCAGACGGCGGCCGTCGGACCCCAGGGCGGTGCGCTCGCGCAGCCAGAGCCCGAAGGACACCATCAGCAGTCCCGTGAGCACCAGCGCGACGCCGGTCGGTCCGGTCTGCACGCTCAGCACCCAGACCAGCCAGGCCGCGGTGGCGAACATCGGAAAGGCCAGTAATTGCTTGAGCGTGTCCATCCAGGCGCCCGGCCGCGGCAGGCGCCGGGCCAGGAAGGGCACCGCGGACACCAGCAGGAAGGGCGCCGCCAGTCCCAGCCCCAGGCTGAGCAGGATCGCGAGCGCCGGCAGCCAGGGCAAGGTCACGGCATACCCCAGGGCCGCGCCCATGAAGGGTGCGGTGCAGGGGGCAGCGACCAGCGCCGCCAGCGCGCCGGTCCAGAACGCCTCGGCCAGACCATCCCCGCGGCGGCCCGGCACCGTACCGCCCGCCAGCCCCATCAAGCGGCCGCCCAGGGTCACGGCGCCGGCCAGGCTCAGACCCAGCACCAGGAAGAGATAGGCCAGACCGGCGACCACCGGCGGATACTGCAACTGGAAGCCCCAGCCGACGGCCGCGCCCCCGGCGCGCAGGGCCAGCAGCAGTCCGGCGATCAGGCCGAAGAACACCAGCACGCCCGCGGTATAGGCCAGCCCCTGGCCGACCCGCGCGGCGGTGCCCAGCCCGGCCTGCTGCGCCAGACCCAGGGCCTTGATGGCGAGCACCGGGAACACACAGGGCATGAGATTCAGGATCAGTCCGCCGAGGAAGGCCATGCCCAGGGCCAGCGCCAGGCCGAGCGGCGGCGTCGCACCATCGGTCGGCACCGCGGACGGCGCTGTCGGACTGAGGGTAAACGACTGCACCCGGCCGTCAGCGGCACGCGTGACCAGCACGCCGTCCGGGTCGGCCTGGCTGAACGCGGCCCCAGGCGTCAGGCCGATCAGCAGGCGCCCCGCTTCCTCACGCCAGGGCTGCGGCGCGGCATGGTCGATCAGGCCCCAGACGCCGGAAAAGTACCAGACCTCGGCCGGGCGCGCGCCCGTCCAGGGGACGGTCAGCCGCAGTCCGCCGCCGGCCGCAGCGGGTGGAATGTCCAGAGCAGCGCCGGCGATCATCCCTATCGGCAGCCCGGCACGGGCGGCGGCAAAGGGCTCCGCGCTCGCGGGGTCCGCCGGCCCGGGCACGGCCGCGGTCGGCAGGGTCAGGTCCAGGACCGCCGACTCCGGCACGCAGAACTCCTCGCAGACCAGCCACTGCGCCGCCGCCCGCAGCGCCAGCGGCTCGCCGACCGGCCAGTCCGCGGGCACCTGGATGGTTACCGGATGCAAGGCCCGGCCGGAATACCCGTAGTTCGCCAGCGGCCCGACCCGGATCAGTTCCGGGTAGGGAAAGCCCAGCGGACCGGCCGTCACCCCGTCGGGCAGCGTCCACTCCACCCGCGGCGCCTCGCCCGAATCACCGGGATTGCGCCAGTAGGTGTGCCAGTGCGGCCGGATCTCGAGTACGAGCAGCAACTCGGCCGGCTGACCCGGCACCGCGCTTTGGTGCTCGGCCAGCAGCCGCGCGGTCACATGCTCGGTCGTGACCGGATTGGCCCAGGCAAGCCAGGGCTGGAACAGCAGGATGAGGAGCAGCGGCATCGGCGGCGCATCGAGAACTCGGGGTGCGGCAAGTCCACCCAAGCTGGCGACCGCGGCCGGTCAGGTCAAGGGATGCCTTCGGTGATTTCCGGGAAAAGACCTACCAATATGTAGGGGGATTTCAATCGCCCCTACAGCCCCCTGCGGATCTTGCTGCACCCGCGCAACAGACCGGAGGTCGAGGCTTCAGCCGGACGCGGCACCGCCGCCCGCTAAAACGTCGGCCTCCGGTCGCGTCACCCGCTCACCGAAGGTTGGCTCGCGCGGTACGAATTCTTCGGAAATCGTCTTAACCCTCGGACGTCCCGGCCCGCACGGCCACGGATGCGAAATCGTCCTGATCGACGTCGATGGACGCGCTCTGGTCGCCGATGGTCAGGGTGATGCCCCGGTCGGGTAAATTGGGGAAGGCCTCGACTCCGCTGATGCGCCGCCGGATCGTGCGGGGCTCGCCCGCGGCGTCCAGGACCGGTGCGCCGTTGCTCTCCAGCAGGGGTTCGTTGACCCAGTAGTCGAACCGGCTGTCACTGACCGCCTTGTGCTCGAGATACTGTGAGACCGCGGATTCGATCGCGCGGACGGCAGCGACCAGCGACACGGCGACCGCGGTCACACTCACGCTTTCCACCAGCCCCTGAGCGGGCTCGGCGGGGTCGCTCGGCGGCACCGCGTGCCAGTCGACCACCGCGTCGATCTCGGCGAAGCTCAGTGCCTCCCGCAAGCTGATCCGATTGTTGAGCCTGGCCTTGAGCCCAGGTGAAAACTCGACGTAAATCCGCTGCGCGATATCCATGATCTTGCCTCTGCACTGCAAAGCGGGTTGGAAAATGCCCGCGAGCATAACACGGCCCGGACCTTCTTCAGGGCGGCGGTGTGCTTGCGCCAAGGCTGAAGCCTTGGACTCCTGGGGCGGGCGTCTAGTCCGCCGTGGTTGCGGCTGGCGGTGCAACCGGGCGGGTGGCGGTGCCTCTCGAACACCGCAAGACGACGACGGCCTCGCGGTTGGCCAGGGCCGCGTCGAGCGCACCTTGCCGGGTGTCGACCTGCACGCGTACCCGATCAACGTCGCGCGACGCAATCCTTCCCGCCTGCACCCCAAGGGTCGATAGACGCTGAGGTGGATATTCTTGATGTCCTTGAAGACGACATCCACCGCAATGTCGCCCAGGTGAAACTCGGCCGCCATCAGTATTCAGTCTGCGCCTTGCGAAGCTCAATGATCTCCTGCCACTGCGCCGACATCGTCGCGTAGAAGGCCCGGGTCGGTCAGGTGCTCCTTGATAATCTTGGTACGGATGTTGTCCTCGATGGTCTCGGCGACCGCGTTCTTGTTGCCCTTCAGGCGGCCGAGCTGCGCGGCGATGGCTTCGGCGATGCCGGTCTTCACGATCGGCTCCAGGAGCTGCCAGACCCATGACCGAACGCGAACGGCAACGCTATCAACAGTGGCAAAGACGATCATCAGGTTACCAGATACCGACTCCATCGCCGCCGCGCTCCGTGCCATAGCCCGGCAACAGCAGGTCTCCGAAACGCTCCTCGTATCCAGGTGGACTCATAGAGAGGCTGCGCGCTGCCTAGCCGATCGAACAATGGCGTGGGAACGCCCTGCGGCCGCGATCGGGGCCGCCGTGAACGCCCACACCGCGAGATCCCGCGAGACCGCATCGCGGCCGGAGGCCGCAGCCGCTCCCACGAAGAAGGCGTGCCCGATCGGCAAAGCGAGGCGCTTTCAAGGCGCCCGCGGCTCGGTTAAGCTCGCCCGCTATGATGCTCACCAACCCGCTCTCCCAACTGCTCTCGGCCACCGACTTCGCCTGGCGGCGTGAGCCGGACGCCCCGGCCGCGCTGACCAACCTGCAGTGGCGCGCCGATGCCTGCGACTCCGGCTCGATCCTGTTCTTCCAACGCTTCGATGACGGCCGCGACGACGCGGAGATCTATCGACGCTACCTGGCGGACAGCGCCTGCGCCGTGCTGGTCACCAACCGGATGCTCGACTGCTTCGACGGCCTGCCCGGTAAAGGCCTCTATGTGACCCGTCCGGAGGACTGGGCTGCGGTGATCGGGCGGTTCTGCGATCGGGTCTATCCCTTGCGTGCGGATTTGCGCTTCATCGGCGTCACCGGCACCAACGGCAAGACCACGACTATCAAGTACCTGGAGTCGATTCTGGCCGCGAACGGACACCGGGTGCTGGCGGTCGGCACCCTGGGTCTATCGCTCGATGGGGAACCACTGGCCGCGACCGGGTTCACCTCGCCGCCCCAACTCGAATTGCGTCGACTGCTGCACGCCCACCAGGACCGCTGCGACTGGGTGGTGATGGAGGTGAGCAGTCACGCGCTGGATCAGGGCCGCGTCTACGGTTTGCCCCTGCAGAATGCCGGGTGGACCAATTTCACCCAGGACCACCTGGACTACCACCGGACCGAGGCCGCCTATTTCGCGGCCAAAGCGCACATTCTCGACCAGCTCGTCGATGGCGGCCGGCTCTATTGCAGCAGCCCCGAGGTGGCCGGTCGGCTGTCGGCAGCGGGGGTTGCGCAGGCGGCAATCCGACTCCTCGACGAACCCACCCTGGAACCGCGGGCATTGGCGGCCAAGCCCTTCCTCGCGCTGGCGCACAACCGCCGCAACTATGCACTGGCGGTCGCGCTGGCCGACGGCGTACTGGGAACGGGCGCCCGGACCGACTGGCAGCATCTGCAAGCCGTCGATGGCCGCTTCGAGTGTCGGGTGGCCGGCAACCGGACCTTCGTTGTCGACTTCGCGCATACCCCGGATGCGCTCGATACCATCCTGACCGCCATCCGCGCCGGCTTCCCCGGCCACCGGGTGCTGACGCTGTTCGGCTGCGGCGGCGCGCGGGACCGCGGCAAACGGCCGCTGATGGGCGCCGCGGTGGCGCGTCATTGCGACCACGCCATTGTCACCTCCGACAACCCGCGGACCGAAGACCCCGAGCAGATTATCGCGGACATCCTCACCGGCATGTCCGGCGCGAACCTGGACGTGGTCGTGGAGCGGCCACTTGCCGTCGCGCATCTGTTCGACCTGCTGGCCGCCCGCCCGCCGGAAGAGCCCTGGGTCGCGCTGATCGCCGGCAAGGGTCACGAGCGCTATATCGACCGCAACGGCGAGAAGACCTATTACAGCGACCAGGACGAGGTCGAACGCAACCTGCGGCGGCTCGGCTGGTAGATCGATCGCGCCATCACCCGCAGAAAACGGGCGGCGTCGTGCGTGCCCAACCGTCGTGCGTCAGGCGAGGCACAGGGTGTTGCGGCCGGCCGCTTTGGCCCGGTACATCGCCTGATCCGCGCGCTTGAGCAGACCGGTCAACGCATCGAACAAGGCCAGCCGGCGGATCGCCTCGTCGCTGTGCTTACGCTCGGTGATGTCGGTGACCATCGCCAGCGCCTGAACCACCTGGCCGTCCGGGGCGCGCAGGGGTGCCGCGGTGACCGTCAGCCAGGTGATCTCATCCGCCGCCTTGACGATCCCCGACTCCACACCCTCAACCAGACGCTGCTCCTTGAGCGCCCGCACGCTGGCGAATTCCTCGGCCGGCATCGGCTGCCCGTCCGGGCGCAGAATCCGCCACTGCGGCGCATCGATGCGGCGCGTACCATGCTCCGCGCGGGAGACGCCAAGCAACCGCTCGGAGGCGGCATTGGCCTCGACGATCCGGCCGGCGGCGTCGGTGATGGTAATGCCCAGCGGAAAGTCATCGAACAGGGTACGGTACTTGACCATGGTCTCGGCAAGCGCGTCCTGCACTCGCCGGGGCTCGGTCAGGTCGATATCGACACAGAAGAATTCGGGTGCGCGACCCGAAATCCGCACCACGGCATGGCTGGAGTAGACCGCGACCCGCGTGCCATCCTTGCGCTGGAGCGACAACTCCGCGGGCGGGATGGGTTGTCCGGTCTCGGCCATCAACGCAATGGCACCGCGAACGGTGTCCCGCATGTCGAGGGGGATGATCAAATCCAACAGGCTGCGTCCAATCGCCTCCTGCGCTGCATAGCCATAGATCAGCTCGGAGGCGCGATTCCAGTAGCAGGTTGTCCCATCCATCAGATACCCCTGCACGGCGACCGCGGGGACCTCATCGAGCAGTCGGCGAAAGCGCTCTTCACTCTGGGTGGTACGCTCTTCGACCAGGACGGCGAGTGCACGCGCCTGGGCGCGGGTCTTGAAGAGCAGACGCGTCAGCGCGGCAAGCAACAGGCTGAACAAGAGGCCGAGGGCCACTTTCAGGAGCAACTGGGTTTGTTCGCTGTGCCGGATCGCGGCAATAGCCAGCAGGGCGGTCAACGCAAAAACGATCAGGACAGCAGCCCAGTGGCGGCGGGTATCCGACAGGGGCACCGGGTTCATCTGTCCTCCGCTCTGCATTCTGAACACTGGAGCCGCCGAGCGGCCAAAGACCGGCAAGGCGCCCGCTGATGATCAGTTTAATCCAATGACGTAAGATACGTCGTGTGTCTCCACCCCGACCGGACCCGACGAGAACACCATGCCCCGCTGGCGCGCGCTGGTCCCACCGCTGACCACTCTTGCCCTCTGGCTGGTGCTGACCCCGGTCACCGCCCTGAGCCAGCCACTCGCCGCGGCCAACGCCCTCACGCCCCTGCGCGAGATTCAGGACGCGACCGACCGCTTGCTGCTGGGACAGACCGAAATCGCTGAGGCAACGCGGCACCGCATCCGTGAGTCCGAGCGCCTGGCGGCCCAGATCGCGGCGGAAGAACAGACCCTGCGCAGCGCCGACATCCAGCCGGGGATGTTGCAAACGGCGCGCCAGGAGCGCGATGCGGTCCGCTCCCGCATTCGCACCCTGGAGGGCCAGATCGCACACCGACAGGCGGCCCTGGCGCGACTGCAACAGCGTGTCACCGCACTCGAACGGACCCTGACGGACACCCCGGTCCGCGACTTGGACGACCTGTCCCAACACACGACCCTGCGGCTGCTGACTGACCAGATCGCGGCCCTGCGGGCGCTGCTGGACAGCTTCACGGAGCTGGTCACCGCCGATCGGCGTTTCGAGATTCTCAGCGAGCAGCGCCTGCGTCTGCTCCAGCGGCGCATCCGCCTGGACGCCATCGATTACGCCACCACACCCGAACACGACCCGCGCATCCCGCTGCTGGAGGCGTCGGTCTCGCAATTCCTTGGCGAAACCGCGCGCCTGGCCGCCGCGCTCGTAGCCATCGAGGAGAACGACCCGGCGACGCGACCGCAACGCGACCTCCTGGAAACCCGTTTGCATGATGCGGCCACCCGCGCCTATCTGCGCCAGAACGATCTGGACCTACTCGGTCTGCGCGGACAACTGGAAGGCCTGATTGCACTGCGCGGCGACCGGTCCGCACCCCTGCCGTTGCTGGCGGCGGCGGCCGACGAACTCACCGCGGTGCGGGATGAACTGCGGGGCCTGGTCAGCGAACTGGTCGGCGAGCGCCAGGTCATCGAGGCGCGGCGCACCCTGCTGCGGGAGCGCGGCGTCACGGCGGGACCGACGTGGGACCTGACCCAGGACCTGGAGGACCTGATCGACCTGCAGCAACAGGACATCAAGGCCGAATTGCAACGGGTTGAATCCGAGCGCATTCACTTCGCCCAACAGATGGCGGCGGTCTATACCGATGCACTGACCGAACGACTGCCGTTGCCCGGTGCAGCCGGGGAGTGGCAACGCATCGCCGCGGGGTTCGCCGCGCTGCCGACGCTGGCGATGCATGAACACCGGACGCTGGCAACCAACCTGCAGGGACGCATCGACCTCCTGACCCCCGGCGAGTGGATCAACCTGCTCGGCGGGACCCTGGCAGTGATTGCCCTGACGCTCGGTCTGCGTCACTGGCTGCGGCGGCATCACCTGGAATCCGGGCGGCGACTGGCCATTCCGGCCCAGGCGTTGGTCCCGGCGCTCCCCTGGGCCATTCCCGCCCTGGTCTGGGCTTGGATCGCGTTCAGCCTCGACCTCCCAGTGAACGCCTGGCGGCCGCGCCTGCTGGTGCTCGGCGTCTGGCCGGCGAGCGCTTTTCTGTTGCGGCTGGCGCGGCTCGAGCTGTTTGTCCCCGACCAGTCGACGAGTCAATTGGCCGAACGCACGGTGTTTTACCGGCGGCTGCGCTGGGCGCTGGCGCTGACCCTCGTGATCAGCATCTTGTATTCCCTGACCCATGCACTCCCGGTCTCGCCCCTCGCCGCCGACCTGCTCGACCGCCTGGCCCTGTTCGGGTTGCTGCTGCTCGCGGTGCCGGCCTTCGGGCTCAGGGGGCTGATCCTGCAACTCGCGCGGGTTCCCGATCAAACCGCGGACCAATCGCCCGGCGCGGACACCGCGACACCGCACCGCCATGGCCTGCGCCTGCTCGCCTGGCTGTCCCGCATGGCCGCCGTGGCGCTCGCGGCAGCGGGCCTGCTCGGGCTGTTGGGATACCTCAACCTGGCCTGGGCCATTGCCGCGTATCTGGGTTGGCTGGCGCTGATCGCCGCACTGCTCTATCTCGCACTGGGCGCGCTCGATGACCTGCACACCACCGCCTTGCGTCGTTTCGAACGCTGGTCGGACAAAAAGAGGGATACACGCGGCGATCTGTGGCGCCGCGAGTTTCTGGGTCCGACCCACGCGCTTGCGGTCCTGCTCGCCTGGCTGGCCGCGGGCTGGGGCCTGGTGCGGCTGTGGGGCTGGAGCGCGCAGACACCGCCGCTGAGCACCGTGCTGGACTGGACCCATCGGGCATTGCTCCATGTCGGCAAAGTGCAGTTGACCCCGCGTGACTTGGCCATCGCCGCATTGCTGGTGCTCGCCAGCGTCTGGATCGGCGCCTGGGTCAAACGGGTCAGCTTTCATCTCGCCTACGCCCGTATCCGTGATCACGGGCTACGCCAGACACTGGCGACTTTCACCCAGTATCTGATTATCTGCGCCGGCTTGCTGGTCGCGCTCCAGAGCATCGGTGTCGACCTGACGACGCTGCTGGTCTTTGCCGCAAGCCTGGGCGTGGGCATCGGTTTCGGGTTACAGAACATCGTCAACAACTTCATTTCGGGCATCATGCTGCTGGTGGAACGTCCGCTGCGGATAGGCGACATCGTGACCGTGAGCGGGCATGAGGGCGAAGTCACCCGGATCGGTTTCCGCTCACTCACCATCCGCACCTTCGACAAACAGGAGGTCTTCGTCCCCAATGGATCAGTGATCACCGGCGAATTCATCAACTGGACCCGGAGCGACGACATCCTGCGCACCGTGCTGACCGTGGGCATCAGCTATCAGAACGACCCCGACCAGGCGATC
>Ga0247838_1002096_pt1 | contig 26430 bp, 27 predicted proteins | sample LaCruzMarch2015__5_FD_189097 | JGI IMG/M metagenome (GOLD analysis project Ga0247838, IMG submission 189097) | Freshwater microbial communities from meromictic Lake La Cruz, Castile-La Mancha, Spain - LaCruzMarch2015_15m | ecosystem: Environmental > Aquatic > Freshwater > Lake | place: Spain... | reverse complement strand
ATAATGTAAATCATTATGTAAATACTTATGGTGGAGAAAAAATAAGTGGATATTATTTAATTACAGATGCTGATGATGAAACTTATGGATGTGCGATATATCATAGTATTTGGAAAAATACTTATGGTGATTTGATAGATATAACACCATTTGAGGATGGAAGAGAATATAATATATTTTCTGTTTTGGATACTACAGAATATTACTCTGGTATTTTGTATGATGGATACGAATATATAATACTAAAGCCTGGGAGTAACATTATAAAATGACCTCAAAACTACTTATCGATGATGGAAATTATGATGAGTGGTGTGAAGAAGATATTTTAAAGTGCTACAGAGATGCTGCCGAATATGATGATTTTATCTTTGGTTGTTATGATTGGTTGAGTGATGTAGTTGTAAATCGTGATTTTATATAAATAAAACTATAAAGAACTTATAAAAAAATGTCTAGACTTACTGGAAAGGAAGCTTTTGGTTTGATGGAAGCATATCAGGCAGTATATGCTCCTCAAGAACTCACCGAAGAACAGGTATGGGAAGGAGTCGAGAACTGGGTTCATTCACTTTTAGAAGAAGGATATGATTTGAGTGATTATACCTGGGAAGAGATGTATGAGTCTTATTTGAGTGAAGGACCTTATGATGCTGCTAATGTAAAATCTGCACAACAAGCTGCACAAGATGGACAGGTTAAAAGCGATGCTGCTGCTGCCGCACTAAAAGCACAAAGAAGATCCAAAGATGTTGCTGATTATAGAAAAGCTATGCTGCCACCACCAGTAAAAACTTTTCAAAATACTGCGGGATATGGTAGATATCAAGACCCCAAAACTCAGAACCAAAACCAGTCCAAATATAAATCTACATCTGACGGTAAGATGTATGCAAATTATAACGATGCTCTCGCAGCAAATAGGTCTCGTAATAGAAAAACCGATACTCCTACTCCAGCAAGACCTGCCGCTCCTGCGAATTCTTCCAGTCCTACCACAACTGCTCCTTCTTCTAGTCCTGCCGCAACTGCTCCTTCTCCCAAACCAGATGTCGCCAAAACTGTAACCCCAGAAAAGAAAATGGGCGGAGATCCTATGGACCAGTGGGCAAGAGCAAATCCAACACTTGCCGCTAAGGTAAAACCAGGGCAATCTGGATATAATACTATTAGAACAAGACTAGATGCTGATAATGATAGACAGGAAAATTATGATGCCTATGATTTGGTTCTTTCACACCTGATTAATGAAGGTTATGCTGATACACAAGAAGCGGCACTTGCTATTATGGGAAATATGAGTCAAGAGTGGTCACAGAGTATTATTGAAGCATATCAAGAGTTTCCTATGAATAAAGTGGTAAAAAAAGCAGGAGGACTTATGGGATCTTCTGCAGGAAAAAATGATCCCGCAAGCAAAAAAAGAACTAAAAGAGGAATAAAGATGATGGATGTTGCATCAACTCACACTCCAGATAGATGATTTTCAAATGATATCATTCAACGAATTTATGCTTCTTGCCGAAAGAAAATATGATCCTGATGAAAAACTCCCATCAGGTAGAACTCCAAATGAAAAAATGAGTATGGCACAGGATCGACTTGGTGCCATCTATATGACTGAGCCATCCCCATCACGATTTGCTGATAGAAGACTAGACACTACAAAATCATCCTCCCTTGGTAGAGGAAGAAAAAATAAGGCAATTCAAGCCGCAATAAAATCTGGACAAGATCCCCGAAATGCAACTAAAAAATCTATACTAGATGGTGAAGAGTATCAAACTGATTTAAGAAAACATGGACGTCCTGGAGGCCCTGAGGCATCAAGAACTGTTAGAGATAATGAAATATCGGCACACACTCAGGGAGGATTAAGAGCACATCAAACGAGAGCAGGTGGATATAGAACAAAGAAAAAAAAGAATAATGAAGAAGAGAATAAATAAGACCACTTTCCAAAACTAAAATACACAGAGGGTTCTAAAGACCCTCTTTTTTTATAAATAACTAAAAAGTAAAAAAATGTCTGCAATTACAACTATTCAAACTCGTGGTATGCTAGAAGCATATCAAGCAGTCCATTCTCCCGAATTGAGAGCACAACTTGACGAAGAAAATAAATTAGTAGAACAAATTGGTATTGATATGATTGAGAATGCGGCATATGTGCTGTTCTCTCAGGGATACGATGTAGATGATGTAATCTCATATTTTACAGAAGCAACGACTAATACAATTATTAAAGATTACCTTAATTTTTCAGAAGGCAATCTTATTATTGAAAGTGTTGCCGTTTCTGGTGCTTATATCGAAGAGCAGTTTGAACTTTTATATGAAAAAACAGGTATTATTAAATCTTTTATTGGTAGCGGAATTAATGCTGTTAAGAATTTTGCTTCTGGGGCACAAAAATCGGCAGAAGTTGTTAAGAGAGCACAAAACATAAAAAATATAAGAGCAGATAGACTAGCACAATGGAAGCAAGGTTCTCTTGCTACTCCAATTACACCAGCAGCATCTAAAACCCCAAACATTCTTCAAAAAGCAAGTGATTTTGCTAAAACTCAATTAGGGAAGCTTCCTGGCGCTCAAACAGCACAAAAGTTTGCAAAAAGTGGAGCAGGAAAACTACTAGGTAAAGTTGGTAGCAGAGTTCTTCCAGGTCTTGGTGTTGCTGCTTATGGTATGGACGCAGTTGATAGAGCGAAAAAGGGAGATTACGGCGGAGCCGCTTTAAGTGGAATTGGTGCTGGTCTTTCGGCAATTCCTGGTGTCGGTCTTGTTGCTGGTTTAGCACCTACGGCAATTCAAATGGCAACTGATGCTGCCGGTCTTACTGGTGATAAGAGTAAGAAGGGGTCGGCAAAAACATTACCACCAGCACCATTAAAACCACCTTCTCTTAAAAATAATCAAAATTATGCAAAATCAAAAGGCAAGTATTTTTCTTCATCTGATGGAAAAACTTATGGCAATTTTAATGATGCCCAAGCAGCAAAAAATTCTAGAACAGGTGTAAAACCAACTCCTAAACCGGTTGCTCCTGGAAATACATCTACACCCGGAAATACATCAACTCAAGGAAATACAGCAACTCCAGGAAATAGTCAGAAAGAACCAGCAGCAAAACAACCATCACCAAAATCCCCTACTATTGGAAAAACTCCCGGTGGAACTGAATATGAAAGAAGAACACCTAAATTACCAGAACTTGCTGCCGCACAAGAAAAAAGAGCAACAGGTGGATCCGAAGAAGAAGCAATTAAGGCTGGTGTATATGCAGGAAAAACATCCAATCCAGTTAAAATGGATATTCCTGGATTTGCTTTAGGTGGAAAATTTGATGTTGATAAAACAGGCATAAAAACACCCACAGAATTCACAAAAACCACTACACCAGAAAAGAAAAAAACCTCCACAGAAACCACAAGTGAAGGTTATGATGCTTATGATCTGGTGCTTGAGTATCTGCTCTCACAGGGGCACACAGATACCATAGAAGAAGCACATTATGTAATGATGGAGATGGATGAAGAAACCATTGGAAGCATTATTGGACAGTATATTATCGAGTAACAGATTTCTTAACTAATACGGTTCCTTCCACAACTCTTGTTGTGGTTCCGGTTGGACTGTTGAGTAATATATCATAAAAATACTTTCCTGGTTTGATTGTGGCACTTACGGTTGCCGCAATTGAAACAATAACTCTACCTGTAGTTCTATTATTTTCAAATCCAACAACAAAATCTACAGTTTTAGATGAGGACTCATATCTTTTCAGTTGAGCACATCCAGAATATCCTGTCAAGTTCAAAGGTAAATCTGTTAAATCATCCTCAAGTACAAAAGTTTGCTCGAAATCTGTCCCAGTATAAATGACTAAATTTGCAGTATATGTAATTGCCATTGTTTTTAGAAATATTTATTAGAAGCACCCTGTGGAGATACCGACTCTCACCAAAACTGTACCTTCGAACGCAACAGATTTTTTAAAATTTTGGTCTGTAAGCATCAGATCATAAACATATCTTCCTGGTTTTAGAGTTGAAGAAATGGTGCTTGCCATTGATATTTTAATTTTTCCATTAGATCTATCTGTAAATGAAACTCCAAATCCAATATGAGAAGAACTCTCTGGATTTTTTCTCATATGACATGTCCCTATAAATCCTGTTAAATTTATTGGATCTCCTGTGGATTGTGATAGTTCAAAATTCTCACTAAAATCCGCACTAGTATTGATAACAAGATTTCTTACATATACTGACATTTAAGGAATAAGACTTTATGAAGTTATTTATCAAGACCCCTTGACAAGACTTCAAAATCTCTATAGAATAGGTTTGTTGCTTTTGAAGATAAGTTATATCAATAATACTCAGAGCTCTTAAGGACCAACCCGTAAATTCTTTCAGACTCACTCATATAAAAGGTTCCACCAATATTTGTATTGTAATAATCATTACTGAATAAAACATTACGATGAAACTGTTCATAGGTTTCATAATAACTCATAGATTTCTTATGAGGACAAAGATATAATATTTCTCTTAAGAACTTATCTGGGCCTAATAACTTAACATCTTCTTTAAGTTCGTCACAAGACCCAAAATAATTTCTCCAATCACTTTCTTGAGTTTTTCTTCTACCAGTCTTTCTGTCCTTTTGTCTTGTCCAGAAATGTTTTTTACCGATATATTTTTTATTGTTTGTTAAATTTGTGATGATATACACAAATCCTTCCATCTTATTTGGAACTTGAATAAAATCCTCTCCGTTATATTTCCAGGACATTTTTAAATTCTATATAAAATATATAGATCCACAACCAAATTTTAAAACCTGCTATAATGGAAGAGAACAAAATTCACTCTATGACGACTCTAGAACAAACCTTAAGAACCTCTCACGACTGGGCAGTAAATCGTATAAATATTTTGAATAAAAATTTGAATAATGCAGATGCAGAGGCAATTCGTTCAGAGTTTAATGAATGGATGGACCCAAATATTGAAGATCATGATGTTTTTTCACTAGAATACATAGGAGACGAAGATGAAAATTGATTTACATAACTTCTTTAAGTATTACGATGAGAAGAATCCAAAACACGTTGCTGCTATTGAGCAACTCGAAAAGGATCTAAACGATTCAGTATTACTAAATGATGATTCAAACTGGGTTCGTATTTATAGAACCAAAATTGAAAAACCTAAATCTGATATTCGTTTAGAAGTTCCTTATTATCCACAGACAGATAACTATACAAATGCAGAACGCACTTGTAATTCCTCTGCTTGTGCGATGTGTCTTGAGTATTTCAAACCCGGAACTCTTAAAGGAGCACAAGGAGATGATGCCTATATTCAAAAAGTATTTGCCATCGGCGATACAACTGATCATTCTGTGCAGACACAAGTTCTCGCAAATTATGGAATTCAGTCAAATTTTAGTTATAATCTTTCTTTTGTTGATCTTGATAAAAGTCTTAGTGCTGGCAAACCTGTTGTTATTGGCATCCTACATCGTGGTTCTTTGTCTTATCCTACGGGCGGCCACATGGTTGTAGTGATTGGTAAGACTCCCTCAGGTGACTATGTTGTAAACGATCCTTATGGGTCACTCAATGATGGTTACACAGGTGATGTTTATAATGGCAAAGGTGCTATCTATAAGAGATCCGATTTATCTTCTCGCTGGTGTCCTGCTGGAAATGACGGATGGGGAAGAATCTTTGATGTAAAAAAAGTAGAAAACTCTACTCCTTCTGGAAGCAAGTATGATGTACCTGCAAAAGGAGTAGAGTTAGTCAAAGAGTTTGAAGGTTGCCATTTAGAGGCATATCCAGATCCTCTATCAGGCAATCTTCCAATTAATATTGGTTGGGGAAGCACCAGAGATTTGAATGGAAAACCATTTAAACTTGGTCAAAAGATAACACAAAAAGTTGCTGATGATCTTTTGATAAATCAAATTAAAAATGAGTTTATTCCTACACTTTCAAAAATACCTTATTGGAGTGAGATGTCTGATGGAAAACGTGCTGCACTTCTTAGTTTTTCTTATAACCTAGGTTCCAATTTTTACAACTCAGAAGGATTTGATACAATCACAAGAGTTCTTAAAAATAAAGAGTGGTCTAAGGTTCCTGATGCTCTTTATCTTTATCGTAATCCTGGTTCAAATGTAGAGGCAGGTCTGGCACGAAGAAGAAAGGCAGAAGGAAAACTCTGGAATTCCTAGATTTCTTTCTTTTCTTCTTTGTGTATCCAAGTTTTTAATCTATTAACATACTTCCGGAGATATTCTGCTTGTTCTTCATGCCAGATATCTCCGGTTTTTAAGTATAGATTTGTATGATTATCAACTGCTTTTAGTATCTTATGTATGGGTCCATTCCAGTCCTCTCTCTGAGGGGTGTTGAAATCCCTTGACATAGGTGGGAAGCATTTTAAGTATTTAGAAAAACTCAAAGATGGGTATTTATGTTAATTCATTTTGAGTATGTATATGCTATGATAAATAATATTATAAAATTAAAAAATATTTAATATCATAAGTGACACTTAAAAAACCATCAGATATTTTTGGTAAAAAACCTGAAGATTTAAACATTAAAATTGTTGAGAAGAATAATTCTCTTCATGATGAATTGGTAAAGGTAGAAAATCTTTCAGACCAAATAATACAATTACAACAAGAACTTTCTCAAAAGGTTATTCAATCTGATCTTGAAGAATTATTTTCTTCCCAAATCAACAATATTCAAGAGAACTTTGAAAATCTTCAAAATGATTTTAAAAAATCGAATAAAAGAGATATTAAAAATTTTAATGAATTAAAGGATATTGTAAGTAATACTATTAACGATGTTAAAGAAGAAGTTTATAATATTGTAGGATTACTTTCTAATAATTTAGAAGAATATTCAAAAGAACTTTCAAACATCAGAGCAGATGTTATAATTAACGAACATCATATTAATAGCGTTAATAAGTATTTTAAAGATGGAGTTTTTAGTGAAACTGAAAAATTAACATCCAATAATCTTAAAAACAACATTGTAAGACTGGAAAAAAAGATTGATTTTATTAGAGAGACATATTCTAAGATAGAACCTGAAGTTATTATAAGGGAGGCTATTAATCAAGGTCTTCTTAATGAACCACCAGATACAAATAACTCAGATCCTCTTACACCATTAGATAAAAATTTTGTAACTTTAGAACAACTTCAGCAACATTATCGATTATTCCTTAATCGTATTCAACAACAAATGTCCACAATAGGTGGTGGTGGAGAAACTAGATTAAAGTATCTTGATGATATTGTTGGTATTTCTACTAATTCTAGTTCTTATGATCAAAAATTTCTTAAATATGACCATTCTATTCAAAAATTTATATTTTCAGAGGTTTCTTCTAGTACATCTGGCATAGCAACTTATGCTTCTAATGCCGGAATAGCAACTTATGCGACATCAGCAGGTATAGCAACTTATGCTTCTAATGCCGGTATAGCAACCTTTGCAACATCAGCAGGTATAGCAACTTATGCTTCTAATGCCGGAATAGCAACTTATGCGACATCAGCAGGTATAGCAACTTATGCGACATCAGCAGGTATAGCAACTTATGCTTCTAATGCCGGTATAGCAACTTATGCGACATCAGCAGGTATAGCAACTTATGCTTCTAATGCCGGTATAGCAACTTATGCTTCTAATGCCGGAATAGCAACTTATGCTACATCAGCAGGTATAGCAACTTATGCTTCTAATGCCGGTATAGCAACTTATGCTTCTAATGCCGGAATAGCAACTTATGCTACATCAGCAGGTATAGCAACTTATGCTTCTAATGCCGGAATAGCAACAAACGCTCAAGGACTTACTGGAACCCCAAATCTTAATGTTGGTATTATAACTGCCACTTCATTTGTTGGTTCGGGAACAAATCTAACTGGTATTGTCACTTCTATTGTTGCTGGAACTAATGTTACTATTTCTGGTTCAACAGGGCAAGTCACTATTAATGCTTCTGGTGGTTCCTCTTCTCAGTTTGTAACCACAGCAGCAGGAATTCATACTTTATCTAATGTTGGAATAGGAACCACAAACCCAACCAGTGCTCTTACAGTATCTGGTGATGTTAAAGTTACTGGGATTATCACGGCATCAAGTTTTAGTGGTAATGCAACTAGTGCAACCTATGCAACATCAGCAGGTATAGCAACCTATTCTTCTAATGCAGGTATAGCAACCTATTCTTCTAATGCTGGTATAGCAACTTATGCTTCTAATGCTGGTATAGCAACTTTTGCAACTTCAGCAGGCATAGCAACCTATGCTTCTAATGCTGGTATAGCAACCTATTCTTCTAATGCAGGTATAGCAACCTATTCTTCTAATGCTGGTATAGCAACTTTTGCAACTTCAGCAGGCATAGCAACCTATGCTTCTAATGCTGGTATAGCAACCTATTCTTCTAATGCTGGTATAGCAACTTTTGCAACTTCAGCAGGCATAGCAACAAACGCTCAAGGACTTACTGGAACCCCAAATCTTAATGTTGGTATTGTAACTGCTACTAGTTTTGTTGGTGATGGTAGTTTTCTTACAGGTATTGTTGGAAGTGGTTCTGGTATTGTTGTAAAAGACTCTGGATCAACTGTAGGAACAGCAGGAACTATTGACTTTGGTGATAACTTAACTGTATCCGCAATCTCTGCCGGTATTGTTACTGTAACAGGATCTGCTTCAGGTGGTTCTGGTATTGGATTATCAATTTCAGATACTCCTCCAGCAAATACTACATCATATCCTCTTTGGTATAGTAGTCTTATTGGTAGAGGTTTTGTTTATTATGATGATGGAAGTTCTTCACAGTGGGTAGATTTTTCTCCATCATCAATTGCAATATCAGCAGGTATAGCAACCTATGCCACTAATGCCGGAATAGCAACCTATGCCACTAATGCTGGTATAGCAACTTATGCAACATCAAGTGGAATAGCAACAAACGCTCAAGGACTTACTGGAACTCCTAATCTTAATGTTGGTATTATAACTGCAACTTCATTTGTTGGAAACGGATCTGGTTTAACTAATCTTGTTGGCGTTAGTGCCGGTATTGTTATAAAAGACTCTGGATCAACTGTAGGAACAGCAGGAACTATTGACTTTGGTGATAACTTAACTGTATCTGCAATTTCTGCCGGTATTGTTACTGTAACTGGATCTGCTTCTGGTGGAGGTTCTTCTCAATTCGTAACCACCGCAGCAGGTATTCATACACTCTCTAATGTTGGTATAGGAACCACAAATCCAACAAGCAAACTTACAGTGTCTGGTGATGCATTAATTAATGGTCTCACTGTTGGTCGTGGTGGAAGTGCGGAAATAACTAACACTGCTATTGGTTCTAGTGCTCTTTCTTCAAACACCACTGGTAGTGATAACGTTGCTAATGGGTATAATGCCCTCAGATCCAACACCACTGCTGACGGCAACGTTGCTAATGGTGCTAATGCCCTCCTCCTCACCACCAATGGTAGTTATAACGTTGCTATTGGAAATGGATCCCTCTTCTCCAACACCACTGGTAATTTCAACACTGCTACTGGAAGAGATACCCTCAACTCCAACACCACTAGTAGCAACAACAATGCTACTGGTAATAGTGCTCTCTACTACAACACCGGCAATACCAATGTTGCTGTTGGGGCATATGCTGGACAATATATTACCACAGGTAGTAAAAATACCATATTAGGTTCTTATACTGGAAATCAAAATGGACTCGATATCAGAACCTCCAGTAATAATGTAGTTCTTTCTGATGGTGATGGTAATATTAGATTTTATGCAAACTCAAGTGGTAATGTAGGACTGGGAACCACAAACCCCAAAGGAACTTTACAGGTCGGAACCGGCATTACGATGTATGGTTCCACAGGAATTATAAGTGCCACTACTTTCTATGGAAATGTAGTTGGAAATATCTCTGGTTCAATCACAGATGCAACAAACCTCACAGGTGGTTATGCAAATGCATCACAATTAAATGTTTCTGGTGTCACAACAATATCTCAGGGTAGAATACAAGCAGATGGTTCGTCTAATTTAAGATTTGGTAATCTTGCAGCAGGTTCGGGAAGTGGTAGAAATATTGCGATTGGAGATCAGGTATTATATTCGTTAAGTAGTGGTCAAGGAAGAAATATTGGTATTGGTGAATTATCATATTATGATACTACAAGTGGGCAATACAATATTGGACTTGGTATTCAGGCAGGACAAAAGATTACTACTGGTAATTATAATGTTATTCTTGGTGGATATGATGGTCAGACTGGATTAGATATTCGCACCTCATCAAATAATGTGGTGATTGCCGACGGACAAGGAAATATAAGACAGTATATCAATTCTTCTGGTAATGTTGGCATCAAAACCACAGTTATTACAGAGGCACTCACAGTTGCCGGTATTGTTTCTGCTACAAGTTTTTATGGAACACTTAACGCAGGACATCTGACTGGATCTCTTCCTGCGATTGATGGTAGTGCCCTGATAGGAGTTGTTGGTAGTGGTAGTGGTATTATCATAGAAGAAGACGGAACACCCGTAGGAACCGCAGGAACCATCAATTTTGGAAGTAATATTAATGTTGCTTTTGCTTCTGGTATTGCTACTGTTTCTGGAAGTGGATTGGCAACTTATGCAAATGTTGCTGGAATAGCAACTTATGCAACAACTGCTGGAGTATCTACAACATCAGGAACCGCTAATTACGCAACAAATGCCGGAGTATCTACAACATCTGGAACTGCTGGTTATGCAACAACTGCCGGAATATCAAGTACAGTATCTGGAACAATCAATATCAATACAACAGGCATCATCACGGCATCATCATTCTCTGGGTCTGGATCAGGTCTTACAAATCTTCCAGCAGCACAACTCACAGGAACATTACCTGCGATTGATGGTTCTGCACTTCTGAATGTAACCGCAGCAGGAACTGGTATTGCAGTTCGTGATGATAATGCATCAGTTGGATCTGCAACTACTGTTAATTTTGGAACTGGACTTGATGTTACATTTAGTGCTGGTATTGCAACAATCACGGCATCCGGTGGTTCCCTACAATCAAGAACCACAGTATCTGGGGTCACTACATCAATCGCAAACCTTGGAATTGGTAATACAAATATAACTGGATTTAAATCTTATGCCCTGATGAAGGTTGGTCTTTCTACGACGGGATGGTTAAGACTATATACTGATAGCACATCAAGAGCAAATGATGTTTCTAGAAGTGTTGGAGAAGATCCAGCACCAGGAAGTGGTGTGATTGCCGAAGTTGTTACAACGGGCATTTCAACCACACAAATCATTTCTCCTTTTGTAATGGGCGGAAATTTGGATAATTCTCCAACAACTACAATATATGCGGCAATTACAAATCTTTCAGGAACAACACAGGCAATTACTGCTAACCTAACCATTCTTCAACTAGAGGCATAAAAAATGGCAATAAATTTCCCAAGTTCTCCTACTTTAAATCAAATTTCTCAAGTTGGATCAAATTATTATATTTGGGATGGTGCATCTTGGGTTGGATATTCTACATCATTTTCTCTTTCAGAAACAGTAACCTTTACAACATCAGCAGGTATAGCAACTTATGCCACTAATGCCGGTATAGCAACTTATGCCACTAATGCCGGTATAGCAACTTATTCGACATCAGCAGGTATAGCAACTTATTCGACATCAGCAGGTATAGCAACTTATGCCACTAATGCCGGAATAGCAACTTATTCGACATCAGCAGGTATAGCAACTTATTCGACATCAGCAGGTATAGCAACAAACTCTCAAGGACTTACTGGAACCCCAAATATTAATGTTGGTGTTGTAACTGCATCATCAGTAATCGTAGGTTCTGCTGTTACGATTAACTCTTCTGGCATTAATGTAACTGGTATTGCAACGATCAAGAATGCATCTGGTACTGTTACGATTGGTATTGGTACAACTGCTCTTCTTGTAGAAGGAAATGCACGAGTTACTGGTATTCTAACTGTTGGAAGTGCATCTATTACTTTGGATGGTACAAATAATTTTATTAATGTTGGTACTGGACTTACATTAAGTTCTGGTGGCATTAATGTAACTGGTATTGTAACAGCAACTTCTTTTAGTGGTTCAGGAACTGCATTAACTGGTATTATAACTTCTATTGCTGCTGGAAGTAATGTAACTGTTTCTGGTTCCACAGGACAAGTCACTATTAATGCTAATGTTCCAGCCGCAACTAACACGACAACATATGTTAATGCTTCTGGTTCTTCTGATTTTGCATTATCGGCAGGAAAACTTGTTTATGGGGCACCTGGCATTACTGAACGTGCAGTTCTTTCTGGATCTTTCTATGGATATAGGGAAACATATGTCTACCCGGAAGGTTACGTTGCTATAGGAGCAACAATGGCGGCAAATTACTTTGGTGATAAAGTTGAAATAAGTAAAGACGGATCTACTCTGGTGACTGCTTCCTTCACTGCTCAATCATATCCATCAGGGTTCAGCACAACTTATTATTCCGGTCTTGTTTATGTTTATGATTGTTCCGGTAATACACCTACTCAAGTAGGAATACTTACCGGCCAGCTTGGTAGGAATTACCGTGATGGCCCAATTTATAATATCCCCCTGTTCGGTTATTCAATCGGGGTAAGTTCTACTGGCAATACTATTGCTGTTGGTGCCCCCTGGGACGAAAAACACACAGATCCTGGTTTTGTCCCCAATGGATCACTTGATGATGCTGGTATTGTTTATGTTTACGATAAAGTAGGAAGCACATATAATAAGATAGCAACAATCCATCCACCAACTCCGTCAAATTTGCTAAAATTTGGGGACGGTGTATGTCTAAGTCAAAACGGCAATTCTCTTCTTGTAACCCCACAATTTCCATATAACAATGAGGTTTATCTGTATGATCGTGTAGGAAACACATTTGTTGGCATCACCACCTTCACAGGTAGTGGTGCCAGTTTTAGTGATAGGTATTATACTGGATCAAATGGGTTGGCAATGACCGCAAACGGTCAAACTTTTATTGTTGGATGTTCGTCTGATGAAGTAGGATCAAATTCTAGTTCCAACACTGGTGTCGTATATGTCTTTGACCGCTCGGGAAATGCAGTTAACCAAGTAGGAATTCTTACTGGTAGTGGTGCTAATATACCATATGAATATGGGAGTACACTTATATCTACGAGTAACCATGCCTTTGGAAACTCTGTAGATGTAAGTGATGATGGAAAAACTATTGTTGTTGGCGCACCATTAGATAAAAATATCAATACTGCTGTCTCTGGACCTGATGAAGGTGCTGGTGTTGTATATGTATTTGATCGCACGGGAAATACATTTACCGAAATAGCAGTTCTTACTGGTTCTCTTGCTGTTGATAGTGGTGGGCAATCTTATGGTGATAAATTTGGAAGCAGTGTTGCAATCAATGCAGATGGTACAACTATTATTGTCGGCGCACCTAGAGATGAAGTAGGAGTTACTACTAGCACTGGTATTGGGTATGTCTTTACTCGTTCCGAAAATACATTTACACAGTCAAATATTATAACTGGTTCTTATGCTACTAATACATATGATCAGTTTGGTGAAAGTGTTGCAATAAGTGGTGACGGAAGTCTTATGGTCTTTGGTGCTTCTGCTGGAAGTTTCGGATCAATTTCATATGCTGGCGATGAGCTTCCTAACGGACTAGAAGGATACACCGTCGGGATTGCTGCTACAAATACCGGTCTTGTTTATGTTTTTGCTAATGATTTTCCTACTGCTATTGAAGTATCTTCAACTGGTAATATTGGCATAGGAACCACAAATCCAACTAGTGCTCTTACAGTCAAAGGAAATACTTCTCTTGAAACTTTAAATGTTTCTGGTATTTGTACCTTTGCAGGGATCACCACAGTCACCGGATCAACACTATTTGCCAAACAACTGAATGTTTCCGGTATTTCTACTTTTAAAAGTATTGCAATTTCATCTACGACAAGCATATTAAATACAGATAATAAATTAATTTTTGGAAATGATTTAGAAATTTTTTCATATAGCAGTGGTGGAACAGTTGGTAATTTTATTAATGCAAATGAAAATCCATTATACATTGGAGTTAAGGTAGAAGAAGAGAACCTAAACTCAACAATCGGTTTAGTAAATATATATCCTTCAAATGATGTTTATTATGGAAATAATTCTTATGTAACTTTAGGATTTGGTACTGGCACTAGTAATAATAATGCAAAACTTACAACAATTGGTGCTGGTGTAACAATTACCGGAACTACATTTACTAATCAGTTAAATGTTTCTGGTATTGCATCAGTTGGAACCGGGATTACGATGTATGGTTCCACAGGTATTGTAAGTGCCACTTCATTTGTTGGTAATGGTTCTGGACTTACAAATATTCCATCAAGCCAACTTACTGGTTCACTTCCTGCAATTAATGGTAGTGCTCTTACCAATCTTCCTGGTTTTAGCATTACCTTTACTATAACTGCTCCCGATAGTTCAAATTATGAGTTTAGTGGTCCTGGTATAATCGCAGGTAATACTCTTGATCCAGTGCTTTATTTGTATAAAGGATTTACATATAATTTTGTTAATACTACTGGAGGGTCTCATCCATTTGCGATTAGAGTTAGTAATGGTGGTAGTAGTTATACTTCTGGTGTGAGTGGTAGTACCACAGGCACACAGACATTTATTGTACCTATGAATGCTCCTAGCACTTTATATTATCAGTGTACAAATCACTCTGGCATGGGAAGTACTATTAATATCATATGAATTAGACTTCTATTATGAATGTAATAAATAACTAAAAAGATAAATGGCAATTACTACAAGCACTTTTACAGTTAATGCCGGATGGGCAAAATCTGATGTTATTACTCAGATGGAAACTGCCATGACATCTCTAGGATGGAATGATGGAACTCAAACTGGTCAAGTAATCGGATTAGGAACTTTTTTTGGAGGTGGAAATAAAGCAGTTGCCGAAACTTATTATGATATAAGACAAAAATCTACGAGTGGTGTCGGAACAGATGCGAGTTTTTATGTTTATAGAGATACAAGTAATGTTAGATATATTCTTGTAAATCGTCCTGGATATGGATATACTGGAGGAGAACTTGTTGTTCTTGATGGAGACAGTATTGGTGGAATTTCAAGTGGAGCTGCTGATTTATCATTTAAGGTTTGTGTAAATGAAACTCTAACCGGTGGTACTACTGGTACGGCAAGCACCATAAAGATAACTAATCTGACGACTGTTAATGGCATTTATAAGTATATTTTTGCTGGAAATGATAGGAATGGTGCTATTGGTGTCGGTCAGACAATTATGGTCGTAAATGAGGGTGATGTTGTAAGTATTGCGAATAGTAACACTAATTATGATAATAATTATAAACCCACTCTTGCCCTTCCATTTCCAGTTGTAGGTTCTGATTATAATGCTGGTAGCGCCGCCGCTGGGCAGATTGCTGGTATTGCTCCAACTATTTCATTAGGCACAACTAGTGTTTTTAGACCTAAAATTGGACAGGCAGGCACATATGTTTTTAAAAATTCTAATGGTAGTCTTGGTGGAATTGGTCATACTTTAGGACAATTAGTTATTCAACCATGGGATGGTAGTGGTACTCGAACCCCTGTTGGTATTGGAAGTACAAGTACGTTTTTGGATAAACAATTAAGTGGTACATATCCTTGGGGAGTACAAAAACACCAAATTCAGGCAGGTAAAAGATATGGATCTACATATCGTGGTTTTGTAGAATATACCGCAGGAACTCTTGATATTGTAACTTTTAATGGATATAGTTCTTATTCTGGTGGGGAATATTATGGTAATACTGATACTCTTAATCAAGATACTTTTGATCGACACGGTGGAACAGCAAACAAAAGAAGAATGGCAGGAGCACCTAACTTAGATTTTCCAGGTCATTATGGTGGAATTATTAATACTACAACTTCTTTTGAGACAGCAGAAATTACAAATTCTTATGCTCGTCTTGCTCAAATAAATCACGGAACAAATACTGGATATATTTTAGATTTGAATTTATTTAAATCTGGACTTGATCCAAGATTTGTTGTTTTTTCTTACAAATCTCCAAACCTGTCATCGACTCATCTTACAAGTAATACCTTTGACACTTGGTTCTTTCATAATTTTACTACAAATATTTGGGATCTTAATCATGTATTCCTTGGTGGATTAACAAGAATTATACCAGTAACTGGTAATACAGAATATCCAAGTATTACATTTAGAACTTATTTGACAACTACAGATAATAACAGGTATTCTAATATTAAACGAAGTGCCGAATTCCCATATTCAGAATACCGTGGATATAGTGCATCAGGTGAAGAAAATTATGTTGATTGGACTGTTGAAAGTAATGCATATCCACAAGTGATGGAAACTAATACAGCAAGAATGTACTATCGATCTAATGACAATCCTCTTGGATTTAGTGGATATAATGATATTGATATAACTCCACAAGGTAGAATATCACCAGATGCCAACTTTAATGCTGCGATAAAAGGACTGCCACTCAACGGTCAATTACTTCCAGTTCCTTATTATATGCCCGATGATTTTGTTCTAATTCAGTTTCATTATACTTCGGCATCCGCAAATATTCAGCAAGGAGACACAATTACTATTAGTGGTTCTGAAGTTTATACTGTGATTACTGGTTCTTATAATCAAACCACAAATACTCGTGGTATTCTCTTCTGTGCGAGAACAGTATAATGGCAGATTATTCTTTTGCGGCATTAACTACTGCAATTGTTGGATTTGGAACTACTGTTGCACTTACTTATGTTAATCAAATTGTTACTCCAACAATTGAAACATCTAATGGTACAGTAAGTGTTGGGAATTTAAGTAGTGGAATTACTGGTGCGGTTCCTGGATTTTTAACAGGTAGAAGACCCGAATCAGGTCAATTATTCCCTCGTGGTGTTTATAATAAATAACTAAAAATTATTATAAACAAGTTTTACTAATATCAATATAATTAAAAGAAATTGGGGGATATGCCCCCTTTTTTTGTGAAAAAAATAAAGATGAGTATTTATGCTGATTGACCTTTTATTAAGATTTTGTTATACTAAATAAGTTAGGAAATCAAGATAAAACTTTACGATTTCTTACATTCCCGTTAACCAAGACCTATGGGAATTCAAATACGTCTTTTTACCTACACTGGAGGGTGGTGTAGGAATAATGTCACTAGTTCGTTCCCCCGAACTCATAACTACCCTTTTAATTTCAATGACTGCTACAATTGCCTTACAAAGACAAACAACAAACCCTTGGCAACAATTCTGCCAATGGGTAACCTCAACTGACAACCGTTTATATGTTGGTTGGTTTGGAGTTCTTATGATTCCAACCCTACTCGCTGCTACAACCTGCTTCATTATTGCTTTTATTGGAGCTCCTCCCGTAGACATTAACTAATCGGTGTCCCTTACTCGTAAGAGTATTGACTAAACTGGGTGAATTGCTGGAAACCGAAAGGCAATCAGCAGCCAAGTCTTAGATACATCTAAGAAAGGTTCAGAGACTACCTGAGGGATATAGTTCCCTTAATAACAGGTTTAAGTGCCCAGCCCCTTTAATAATTTTAAAGGGTGAAGATATAGTCCACACATTTACTGTTGATTTTTATCTCAAATGTTGTATAAATAATACAGTAGTTGAGAACCAAAATGCTAAACTTAACAGAGACTGATATTGCTTGGATTGCTGGTTTATTAGAAGGTGAAGGATACTTTGGAATAGATAATCGTTCCAAAGACCGTTATGAAGTTTCTAATACTCCTCCATCACCTTTTATAAAAATTTCTATGGTAGATGAAGACATTATCGAAAGGTTAAGTCAACTTTTAGATAAATCTTATTTCTCACCAACAAGAAAAACTGTAACCGGAAAACAAGTATATACACTTCACATCGGGGAAAAAGAAAAAGTTTTATTTGTTCTACAAAAAATACTTCCTTATATGGGAGCAAGAAGAGGAGAACGAATAAAGGAATCTATTTCTCATCTACAAACTTGGAAAGAGTGGGTAGAAAATGGTGGAAGAAGTGAAATGTCTAAATTAGGTTATGAAGCAAGACTTAAAAAATATGGAACTTGTGCTGGTGGAAATCCCAAAGGAATAAACCAGTTTACAAAAGAAAATCAACAGAAACAACCTAAGTCTAATGATATGGTTGTTTGTTAGATGCAAGCGACGGCATAAGAGAACCCGTATCTGGATCTTTACTCTATGGAAACAACATCATCTCAGGAGCGGTCGTCCCCTCCTCAAACGCAATCGGACTGCATTCTTAATAGGAGTGCCTTATATCAGTAATGGTATAAGCAAATCGGGTGAACTGCTGGAACCCTAAGTCCTTTATGGATATGGCAATCAGCAGCCAAGCCACAGACGATACTTCTGTGGAAGGTTCATCGACTAGTCGGTTGGTCAAGCGTGACCTGTAATACGACATTAGCGCCCGACACCCTCAATATAGGGTGATGATATAGTCAGCACCGTAAGGAAACTTATGGATTATGCGTTCTATCCAATTTGGGAAGCTGCTTCCCTTGATGAGTTCCTCTACAACGGGGGCCCGTTCCAGCTCATCATATTCCACTTCCTCATTGGCATCTATGCTTACATGGGACGAGAATGGGAACTTAGCTATCGATTAGGTATGCGTCCTTGGATCTGTATTGCGTATTCAGCACCTGTTGCTGCTGCCTCTGCTGTATTCTTGGTCTATCCTTTCGGTCAAGGTTCTTTTAGTGATGCGATGCCTTTGGGTATCTCTGGTACATTTAATTATATGCTAGTATTTTCTGCGGAACATAATATTCTGATGAATCCTCTGCATATGTTAGGTGTTGCTGGTGTCTTCGGTGGTTCATTATTCTCTGCAATGCATAGGGAACTGTGCCCTTTCTGAGTAATCAGAAAGTGAAAATCGGGTGAACTGCTGGAACCCTAAGTCCTTTATGGATATGGCAATCAGCATCCAAGCCTTAGATACATCTAAGGAAGGTTCAGAGACTACCTGAGGGGTTTAGTCCCCTTAATAACAGGTTTAAGTGCCCGACAACCTAATACAAATAGGTTGATGATATAGTCCACTCCTTATGAAAATAAGGTACAATAGGGGTTCCCTCGTAACCTCTTCATTGGTTCGTGAGACCACAGAAACCGAGTCACAAAACTATGGATATAAGTTTGGACAAGAAGAAGAAACGTATAACATATGTGCAGCTCATGGTTATTTTGGACGTTTGATATTTCAGTATGCTTCGTTTAATAATTCCCGTTCACTACACTTCTTCCTTGCTGCCTGGCCAGTAATTGGTATTTGGTGTGCCTCTATGGGGATTGCAGTTTCATCTTTTAATCTCAACGGACTGAATTTTAATCAATCAATTCTTGACCATCAAGGTAGAGTGATTAATACTTGGGCTGACATTTTAAATAGGGCAAACTTAGGAATGGAAGTGATTTCAATAGTGTAGTCACCCTGGAATAGGAATATTCCTTGACGAAACTGGGTTAAACGGGGAAACTCTCAAGTAGACAATCCCGTAGCAATCCAAGGAGGGTTTAAGTTCCTTGGCAGCTCTAACGACTAGGTAGTGAGTCCCAACAATAATCTACCCACGAGTGCCCAGCATCCAGAACGGATGAAGAGATAGTCTGGTCTTACTGGCGACAGTAAGAAGTAAAGGATAAAGAGCCTTTACGATAACAACAACGGCATGAACGCAACGCTAGATTTGTTGGTGTTGGTATTCAGTAATGAATACAAGTAAAATCGGGTTAAACGGGGAAACTCTCTATGAGACAATCCCGTACCAAGTCAGAAAGGGTTAAAGTTTTCTGAAAGGTCTAACGACTAGGTGGTGAGTCCCAACAATAATCCATCCACGAATGCCCGACTCCTTAATAAACATAAGGATGAAGAGATAGTCTGAACTTACTAGTGATAGTAAGAAGTAGAGGATAAAGAACCACTACGATAACACATTTGCACAATTTCCCTCTTGACCTTGCTGCTACCGAAACAACTACTGTTGCTTTGACTGCACCATCTATTGGTTGATATAAAACTCAACTAGTAATATATTGTTAAGGAAACTCTCACGAGTTTCCTTTTTTTATAAATAGTAATGGAAACTTATGGGAGTTTTATGAAAGGAACTTATACTTTTAATGACCTAAAAGAACTCTGTGAAAATAGAGGTTTAGAATATGGAGGAGAAATAAGAACACATACTAAAAGAGAAAAAATAAAAGTATATTGTGAATGTTCTGGTGAACGAGAAGTATTAGTTTCTGGGTTAAAATATAGCAATTATTGTTGTCGCAGGAGAGCAAAACTTGGAGAAAATAATCCTGCCCACCAAAAAGCACCCTGGAACAAAGGTAAAAAGTGTCCTGGAGTTGGTGGTAGACCTGAAGGAGTAAGAAACTCAAAACCATATACTCAAGAAACACTTGAAAAGTATTCTCAAGCAAGAAAAAGAATAACTGCTAATGGGCAACCTTGGTCTGGATTTCAGAGACCAAAAGATAATGAAAGACCAGATAAACTCTATTTCATAAAACTCCACAACGGTAAGTATAAAGTTGGTAGGTCTTATAAAGGTTGGTTGTATCGCAAAAAAGAAACAGCAGAACTTCTTGGTGAATGGTCTGGAAAGTCCATAGATATTTGGAACTTGGAAAGGGCAGTTTTAAAAGAGTTCTCACAATATAAGGCACCATTAACTGAAATGAGTATGGGTCGTGGAATGACCGAACACTTTTTAGAAAACTTACCAATCCAAGAAGTTGTTGATTTTATAAAAAAACACAAAGATCTCAATCACTCTTGACAAAACCTCTCAAATTTGATATAATACAGAGACCTTAACGGGTCTCTTTTTTTATAATCGATTACTAAAAAATGATTAAATCTATTCTTACAGCAGCTGCCGCAGTCACTATGTCTGTTGCCCCTGCTCTTGCCAATGAACCACCCAAAGTTTTTTCTGGTTCATACCCTTATACCACAGTTCCTCCATCAATGGCACTGGTTTATGATAATGTGTCATCTCCAATTCTCTGTCGTTCAAAAGCACGATCAAAATTCTTTGAGCTTGCTGCGAGGGATATGTCTAGAGAAGATAGTAATACTCAATGGGCAACTGTTGGAAATATGAAAGTTGTTGTGTGGTGTGTGCCTGCTACAAATCAGGCAATCACTGCTGTTTCTGGTTACAGTGTAGTATCAGTAAATGAATTGATAGATGTTGTGAGAACTGCTTTTTGATAGCACAAACACTCATTGACCTCTGTGTTGCGATATGCTAACATAAATATAACAAATCTTAACAAACAGATTTTTTTATGTCTGGACTACCTGAGTTTTTTGAGCAAACTTGTGATAAACCTTATGATCGTCACGATTATAAGTTAGTTTATACCGACGGGAACTTTAAGATATTTAATACCTTCGAAGAATTTCAAGCAACTTGGTTTCAAACTGCAAATATGTTTCTAAGTCACGCAGAAGTCTTAGATAAAAAAAATAAAAAATCAAAAGGATTTAATTAAATTGACAAAACTTCATATATAATATCAAGACACGGATAATCTATAACAGCACACACACAAACACACACAAAGGATAAGACAAATGACACCTTACGAACTTAGGTTTTCTATTTTACAGCAAGCACACACACTTGCTAATGATGAGTATCAATCAGCATATGCAACTGTTGCTATGTGGAATGATAATCCAAAAACAACAGTGATGATGGAGTATCCAGAGTTTCCTTCTTATGAATATATTGAATCACTTGCAATTAAAATCAATAATTTTGTTTCGGCAAAACAATAACTTGACAAAACCTAAATAACCTTATATAATGCTTAAGCAGTCCTTAATAAGATTGCTTTTTTATTATGAGATTTTGACGTGACAACCTAGAGCCGTGGAAGATGCCCTTCGAGAGAGGTGGTGTACCCCTCTTCTATACGGATGCCGAATTCTATTAAAATTAATGCTATTTTCAACAATTACAACTCTTTCAGTCTTAACTGCGTTTAATTCACCACTACTCTTACCAGTGAGTGCTCCACCAGTTCCTGAAAAAGAAGGACTCGAACTATCAGTTCAAGAACTTCCAAATCAGAAAGACACCAAACCAACAGAAACAAAGGTCGAAAAGGTTTGGAAATGTAAAGGATGTAATCAAACAGAAACTTATGCTTTAAATTTCTTACAAAAACAAGGAATCAAAGATAAGAATGCTCTAGCAACCATCATGGGTAACATCAAACAGGAATCAGATTTTGTTCCTAATATCTGTGAGGGTGGGGCTAGAGTTAATTATGAGTCTTGTAGGTCTGGTGGATTTGGAATTATTCAATTCACAGATGCAGCAAGATATAATGGTTTAGGTAAATTTGCTTATCGTACTGGAGGAAATCCATCCACAATTGATACTCAACTTAAATATATGTTATATGAAGTTGATTGGAAAATGGTTGAACCAAGAATGAAAACTCCTGGTAAATCTATTGGTCAGTATATGTATTATGCTAGTAAATGGATACGTTGGGGCGATCACGGTGCTCGTACCGAATATGCCTATCGTTATGCTAACAAGATGGTACTTGATACCTAAATTGATTGGTGGGGAGAAATCCCCACTTTTTTGTTTTATATATAAATGTAATCACTTTTTATAAGAAAATGTTAGAGACAGTACAAAAACTTTTGGATGCCGTAGAAGCATGGCAATATGAGGACGAAAAATTCACTGCCGGTAATAGTGCCGCAGGAACTCGTGCTCGCAAAGAACTTCAGGAAATTGCAAAATTAGTGAAGACTCGTAGAACCGAAATCACCGAAGAAAAGAATACTCGTAAGGAAGCAAAGGCATCCTGATTTTCTATGAAATTTGATTTCCAGTTTGGTAAAAAGAAATCAAGCATTTTTAGATATGCGATTATAGGTGTCATATTCACTTCTGTTGTAACGGGAATATCACAGTGTACTCATATTCCCGAAGAAAAAATTTACGATATTGTCGATCAAATTCAAAGAAAAATACCAGGAAAACCTTTGAATGATTGGATTATTACTGACCCAATTCTTTTAGATCGCAGAATCAAAGGAGATGTGAACAGGGCAATCGATGCCGTAAATCCAGAGTATAATCGGATTATTTCCGAGTATGATAAAAAATACGAACAAAGATATATTGAATATTCAATAGATAAATCCGTGTGCTATACTGATGAATGTAAAAAACTTGGAGGGGAAATGAGAATTTGTGCTCCTTGGGTTGACTCGTGCCCCTTGCCGTGATATTATGGGTTTATGGGCATATGGTGAAGTAGATATCACAAAACTCTTCTAAAGTTTCGTCCCTGGTGCAAATCCAGGTATGCCTGTTGTTACCTTAAGGCAACATAAAACCCTTATAGGGTGCTTCAAGACAACATTAGTAGGGGTCCGGTTGGTCGAGGACACAATCTTGAAAATTGTTGGGGTTAATATCATTCGCAGGTTCGATTCCTGTCCCTACTGTTGTGGGAATCTTGACTTTTTATCCCATATATCTTATAATGCCTTGGTGTGAAGGAAGTCGCCGGGAGAGAAATCTCCCACAATTTGCGGATGTAGCTCAACAGCAGAGCAGGGGTTTTCCAAACCTCAGGTAGAGAGGGCAGCACTCTTCGTCCGCTTCCAACTAAAAAATCAAAGTTCGTTTCCCTTATAAATAATATTATAATATTTGAGGGTACTGATTTTGTTTTATTTGTATGTAATACATTTTAAAGATTTTTATTATTATGTTGGGAAAAGAAAATGTCCCAGTAAATATAATCCTTGGAATGATCCATATACTGGGTCTCCAAAAACTCATAAAAATAAATGGAAGACTACAAATTTTTCAAAGGTAATTATTGAGTGTTTTGATAATGATGTAGATGTATCAAAGGCAGAAACTGATTTGTTGCTCAGATTGGACTGGGAAAATGATTTTTATTGTTTAAATGAATGTTGTGGGGGTAAATTTTCTTATGATGCAAATAGGAGGGGAGCACTTACTAAAAATAAATTACCAGTTAAGTCTGTAACTAGGAAAAAAATATCTAAAAATAGTAAAGAACGATGGGATGATCCTAATTGGAAAAAACGAGAATATGTTTTAGATGTATTGAGAAAAAATTGCATAAAGGCAAATCTTGCTACACGAACACCAGAAGCAATAGAAAAGAAAAAGAATAAATTTAAAGAAATTGAGCATCAACAAGGTAAAAAAAATTCACAATATGGCACTATTTTAATACACAATTTAGACTTAAGGCAAACTAAAAGAATAAAAAAAGATGATACAATTCCTGTTGGATGGAATAAAGGGGCAATATATGATTTTGATGCTTATTTTTTAAGAGAAAAATTGAAAGAAAATGAAAAAATAAAAACAAAGGAAAAGAAAAAAAATATAAGAGTACAAAAGATAAAATTTTATACTGAATGGTATGAGATTTATAAAAATACTGATTTTAAAACTTTTTGTAGTATAACGAAATATTCAAAATCACAACAAAATCTTTGTGCTAAATTTAAAGAGTTTGTAATAGAATATTCTCCAAAGTATAGGGTAAAAAAAATAATCATCAGACACCCTCCCCCCTTGACATAAAAACTTTCTTTTGCTATGATAAATAGGTTCTTGAGATTACTGAAAAATCTCTATTAACATTTCACATTAAAAAATTTTTATGGTTATTCGTTCATTTCTTGCCGGTGCCGTTGTATTAACTACCGCACCAGTGCTTGCTGCTCCTGCATCCTTCTCAGATGTACAACCAACTGACTGGGCATACTCAGCAATCCAAAACCTCAATACTCGTTATGGATGTCTTGTTGGTTATCCTAATGGCACTCTGAAGCCTGCTGCTGATGCAACTCGCAGTGAAGTATTTGCTTTGACAAATCATTGCCTGGATAATATTACTCAATTTTACACACAAGCAGACGCACAACTTGCTGCATCTCTTCGTGCTCAAATTGGAGCCACCAATAAGCGTGTAAGCCAACTGGAAGTTGCTGCCGTAACTGCCACACAGCGCCGTCAGTTGGGAGTTGGTAACTATGGTGGTATTGCTTTCTCTGGTAATGCTGCTAACTATCCGGGTGTAACACCATTGGGTAATCGTGTATATGAGTCTGGTGTAACACTTCAAGGTCGTTTGAGGGCACTTGATTTGGGTAATCAGTATGCTGTATCTGCTCGTCCTTATGTAACATTTACTTCCACTCCTAACTATGTAAGTGGTGGTGTATTTGGTGGTGGTCTTGCTACCCTTGATATTCCTCTCTCACGCAGGACTCTTGCTGATGGAACTAAAGTATCTGCTGCTAACCTCTATGTTGGTGCTGGTGGTCAGGTGGGTGGCAATCAGAGTGCTGGTGTCGGTGTAGTTGGTGCTGAAGTATCAGTAGCAAAGAACGTTGTTCTGTTTGCTGATGCCAAGATTCCTTTTGCCGAAACTGGTGCCGAAACCTTTGGTTCTACCAAAGTTGGTAAAGTCACTTATAACTACGGCAGTGGTCAAGGTTACAATGTAACTGGAACCGTTGGCGTTGGTATCAAGTTTAATTGATATAAATATCATTACCTGAATTTGGTAGCACATTTCCAGGAAAAGGGAGCACATATGCTCCCTTTTTTATTATAAATAGTAGTGCTACCAAACTTAAGGTTAAATATGGAACTTGGTGTTGTTTATTGTTCCTATTGTATTTCTAATGGAAAACGATATATTGGACAAACTAAAAAAGGATTAGATTGGAGAATTAAAAAGCACTATAAAGATATTAGAATAAATAAAACTAAATTTCAAAGAGCATTAAATAAATATGGTAAAAATAATTTTATTTGGGGAATAATTCAAGAGTGTGACTTAAATAAAATGAATGATGTTGAAATTTATTGGATAAAATATTATGATACTTATGTTAATGGTTATAACTCTACATTGGGCGGAGAATCTGGTAAGGTGACTCATTGTAGAAAATTTAGATTAATGTCACCAGATGGTGAAATTTATGAATCGGAAAATGTTTCCAAATTTTGTAGAGAACATTGTTTGCTGAGTTCAGAAATTAGTTCAGTATTAAATGGTAGATGTAAATCTCATAAGGGGTGGAAATTACCAGAAACTGAATATATTGGTACATTGGCAAAAATTAAATCAAA
>Ga0247838_1002090_pt1 | contig 26467 bp, 25 predicted proteins | sample LaCruzMarch2015__5_FD_189097 | JGI IMG/M metagenome (GOLD analysis project Ga0247838, IMG submission 189097) | Freshwater microbial communities from meromictic Lake La Cruz, Castile-La Mancha, Spain - LaCruzMarch2015_15m | ecosystem: Environmental > Aquatic > Freshwater > Lake | place: Spain... | reverse complement strand
TGAATTACCATGAAGCACTTGAAGATCATGAAGAGGAATGAATGAGGCATGTTCCCGGGCTCCACGGGTCTTCCCCTTTTGGGTGAAGTTGCGGGCCAATTTTCTGAGCCGTCTATTCCTCTGTCCCCTCATGTCCTTCATGAACTTCATGGTGAATCTGACCATTTCCTGGGTTTGAACTGCGGGATTTAGGATGATTAGCTCACGCGAAGGCGCGAATGGTCTTTTTCGTGCAAGTCTCTGGGAAGTTTTGTAAGAACACAGGCGTTGCATGGATTTTACGCTGACCTTCTTGCGAGTCTTTTTTACAGGGCTTTTGATCACTTCACCCCTCTGGGTTCTGATGCTCGCGTTAATCGCCCTCATGGGCGTTATCATCGGGCGTGTCGAGGGTTGGACGCACTTTAACGCCCTGTACTACGCGTTCATTACGGCGACGACCGTGGGCTACGGCGATCTTCACCCCAAACGCCATCTTTCGAAAGTGCTCGCCATTTTCATCGCTCTCACCGGCTTGCTGGTGACGGGCTTCTTCGTCACCATTGGAATCAGTGCCGCGACATTCTCTTTCAAGGAACACAACATCCTCGAACGTTTCGAGACGAGGGAAAAAGCAATCATCAAGCATCCACTGCCCCTTCCCACCCCATAGCTCATGAAAATTATCCGCTATATCGACTCTGCCGGGAAAACCGGCCTCGCCTCCCTCAATGCCGACGGATCCGCCGAGCGGCTCGAAGGTGACATTTTTGAGATTCCGACCCGGACGGGCGAACCTGCGGACGTCAAAAAGCTGCTCGCCCCACTCGCGCCCACCGCCATTCTCTGCATCGGCCTCAATTACCGCCGTCACGCGGAAGAAACCAACGCAAAGATTCCTGAACTGCCCATCCTGTTCGTGAAAGGCATCAACGCCACGCAGAACCCCGGGGATCCCATCCAGATCCCCACCGCACTGCGGAGTGACGAAGTGGACTACGAATGCGAACTGGCTGTCGTGATCGGCAAACGCTGCAAGAACGTGCGCCGGGAAAACGCATTGGACTATGTCCTCGGCTATACCTGCGCGAACGACGTCAGCGCCCGGGACTGGCAGATCAAAAAGGGCGGCGGGCAATGGTGCCGCGGTAAGTTTTTCGACACCTTCGCCCCGCTCGGCCCCTGCCTCACCACGAGCGATGAGATCACGGATCCCAACACCCTCGAGATTCGGACGATTCTCAACGGCGAGACGGTTCAGGAAAGCCACACGAGCGACATGATTTTCGACGTACCGACGCTGATCGAGTTCCTCAGCGGGAGCACGACGCTACTGCCCGGAACGGTGATCCTGACCGGAACCCCGAGCGGCGTGGGCATGGCGGCTACCCCGCCGCGCTGGCTAAAGCCCGGCGATCATGTCGTGATCGAGATCGAAGGGATCGGCCGACTTGAGAATCCCGTCGAGTTGGAACCTGCTTGAGGCAAGCGTGACAGGGGCTGCCAGCCCCTGTTTGGAAGCCCACAAAGGGGCGAGCCGCCCCTTTCACTTTGTCTGGTCAGGGTCTGGAGACCCCGCTCCTTTCAAAATAGGCCGCAGAACGGCGTCTCAGGCAATCCCTGCACGCCAGGCACACAACGATAGAGGCTGCCCGCAAGCGGTTGCTCTGCAATTTGTTCAGGAGTCAGGCATTCGCGTGCCGTCGTGATGTACAGATCGCGATAATCCGGCCCGCCAAACGTGCAACACGTCCCACGCGTCGGCGGAAAAGTCACCATCCGCTCAAGCTTGCCCTTGGGGTCGAATCGCAACATGCGCCCATAATTCACCAAAGCACTCCAGACGAATCCCTGAGCGTCGACGGTCAATCCATCCGGCAACCCCTCCGCAGACGGTTCCGCTTCAAAGAAGACACGTTTGTTCGAAATCGACCCGCTTTCGATTTCGAAATCATACGCAAACACCGTGTAACGCAGGGTGTCCGTGTAGTACATCGTGCGACCGTCCGGACTCCATCCCGTCCCATTGGAGATCGTCACTTCGGGGATCATCTGCTGCACGGAACCGGGTCGGTCGAACCGGTAGAGCGCCGCGACTGGGGCACCGATGTGGACTTCATTCATGGTGCCAGCCCAGAAGCGCCCCTGGCGATCGCACTTTCCATCGTTGAAGCGATTCTCCGGTTGGTCGCCTTCCACGGTGTCGAGCATGCGAACTTCGCCGGTCGCGGGATCGAAGTGGGCGAAGTTTTTCCGCAGCGAAACAATCAATCCACCCGAGGCGCAGCGACCGATCGAGGACACCTTCGTCTCCAGCGTGTGCGTCGTGTTGAGGGACGTGGCGGGGTCGAAGCGGTGAATCTGCCCGCGGTCGATGTCGACCCAGTAGAGCACCTGTTCGTTCTCCTCCCAGAGCGGTGATTCGCCGAGGATGGAATCGTGGGTCAGGACGAGTTCTGCGTCCTGAGATGGAACGGAGGGGAGATGTCGGGGGTCGATTTTCATACAGTTTTGGAGGTAAAGAATTGCCAGCGGAAGTCCCAGTGTCCTGCACCCGCGGAGTGACCGTGTCCCTCGGGGTGGCCGGCTCGAATGCTGAGAATGCCCCCGAGGCAAATGAGCACCGTGCCGAGGATGGCGGTCGGACCCGGCACGTTGCCGAAGAGCCACCAGCCGAGGATTCCGGAGAAGATCACGACCGTGTAGTTGAAAGGGGAAAGCGCTGCGGAACTGGCGTGACGGTATGCGAGGATGATCAGGTACTGCGTGAGGGCATAAAATCCGCCGACCCCTGCGAGCAGGATCCAATCGCGGAGGGAGGGAGTTTTCCACGCGAAGATGCAGACGGGGATCAGCAGCACGGTGGAGATGCCAAAGTTGTAAAGGAGGATGCGCATGGGCGGCTCCGTGGCGGAAAGACGGTTCGTTGCCACAAGCGCGATCGCAGAGAAAACCGCCGCCGAAAGGGCGATCAGCGACGCCGGATTGTGGAGCATGGCCGGACCCGGTTTGATGATCAGGATGATCCCGACGAGACCAATCGTCAGACTGGCCCACACCAGAGGTTGCACGCTTTTCCGACACCACACAAAAACCACCAGAGGGATAAACAGCGGAGCCGCATTTGAGAGCAGGACCGCGTCCATGAGCGGAATGGACTTCACCGAAACGAAGAACAGCAACTGACAGACCGACCCCGCCACGCTCCGGAAGACGTGCAGCGGAAAGCGATCGGTCTTCAGAAGCGGCATTCCCTCTCGCGCAAGAGCGGGCAAAAACACCACGAAACTGATGGCATACTGCAGGAACAGGAGCAAAAGGGCGGGCACATCGCCCGCTTCCTTGCTGAAAGCGCTCATCACGGCCGCGCAGAAAAAAGCGGAGGTGATGAGCAGAATACCGAGCGGCAAACTCTTTTGGGCTCCTGCGGTCGTTTCCACGCATCTGAAAAACGCGCTGGGGCCCACTTTGACAAGCCCCGGTTCGTGTTTTTTCCGGGAGGTTCCGTTTAAAGACGAAGTTTTTACAATATAGGCGTTGTCTCTAAACGCGGATCCCGCGATGCACTAACCATGCGTTTAAGGTTCAGGAGAACGAAGCTTGAGCGGTGCGCTTCCAAGCCCGAGCACCTGTGGGAAGCGTGTGTTGCGGTTGAAGATTTGCTCCGAAAGATGAGGGAAGCTCGCCGCGAGAGAATGACGATCGTTGGAACGCGTGATCGCCTACGGTCCACGTGGCCATCCTCGCACGCGAACGCGGCGTGACGCGATCGCAGACGGTTCTCCCACAATATCTTGGTCGTTCTGAGACCGACCCTCCAACGCTCGGAACCCGTCGGTATTTCTCCTCGATTATCTGGAGGAACGCCGTATCGTTCCGCATTCCATGAACGACGCCGCGCAGCCATTTCTGTACTGGTACTCGGTCTCCTATGCCGTTCAGGAAAACGTGATGATCGTGCAGGGAAGCTCGCCGTTCGATGAACCGGAGTTCGCGAGATCCGTTGTAGGTTCCGCCTACGTCTGTCTCGACAATCTCGTTTACTATGACAAAGGCGCGCCGCGTCCGTGGCATCACTTCAGTCTCGTTGAGCACGCCCGAATCTACATCAACCCGGGCCATATCATCTCTTTCACGCCACTGCGGGGCAATCCGCAGGACATTTTGCGGGCCGACTCCCCCGCGCAGCGAACGGTGATTCACCGGCACCGGGTAAACTGAGTTCCCGTCGGGCCACTTCGCACCTATTCCTTTCCCTCCCCCATCCAATGAGTACCGCACCCGCCGCGATGGACGTTCCGCCTGGAATCTCGCCGGCCCGATGCGTGGCGGTGCTTGCCATTGGCTTCGCCACGTTCGCGATTTGCGTCTGGGCCACACCGCCGCCGGGGAAGTCCGAGGCGGGCATTGAACCCGTCCTTCCGAACTCCGTCGGCGAGTTTTGGGGAACCGACGAGGAAATCTCCGAAGGAGAGCGCGTGATCCTTCCGGGCGACACGGAGTTTGCGAAGAAACGCTACACGGACCTGTCCGGCGACATGATCAATGCGCAGATCGTGCTTGCCGGCGCGGAGAAACGCAGCATCCATCGCCCCGAGGTCTGCCTTCCGGCGCAAGGGTGGACGCTGAAGTCCGGGGAGGTCGTTCCCATTACCCTCAAGGACGGCAAGACCCTCCAGGTGATGAAACTCCGCATCTCCCGCCTCGTCGGGGCGCAGGGGGCTCCTCCGCGGGAGCTCACGAGTTGGTTCCTGTACTGGTTCGTCGGGAAGGAAACCACCACGCCATATCATATCGTACGGATCCTGAAGACGAACTTGGACATGCTGCTGCACAACACGAATCACCGCTGGGCCTACGTGGTCGTCAGCGCCCCGGTGTTGAAGGGCTTCACGGCCGAGGGCAAGGACTCCGACGAAACGCTGAAAATGGCGGAAGAGTTTATCTCGGAAGTCGCTCCGGAGATTCTTCGGAAGGATTAGTGCGCGGATCTGCAGAGGCGCACGCGAAGGCGCGAAAGGTCGGGAAGACGGATTAGCCTAAATGGGAAGATGAGAACCGTCTTTCGGACTTAAGTTACTCAATCTTAGGATATTCTACAAAAAAGTGAGTTACGCATTTGGTAAACACATGCCCGTCGACTTCCCAAGGCAAAATCCTCCAATTCAATGCTTTATCTGTGTAAATCCTGTAAATCTGTGGTTTCATTCCGGTCCTTAGGATTAGAGTCGGACGCGGCCTTTTTGTAGCTCGGGATGATCTTCCTTGCGGATGAAGGGAACGCGCTTGATCCACAATTGCAGGGCATGCCAGTGGATGAGAAAGATCACTCGCAGCGTCAGCAGCGGAAACTTCAGCGTGTACCACAGCAGTCGCGAGAAGTGCATTTCCTGCCGACGCCCCGAAAGCGTGCTGACGAGAAGTTTGCCCTCCGCATCGTAGTCGTCGATCCAAACCTGCAACTGACCCGCGGGAACCTCGAAACGAAAATCGAATGCGACGTCCAGATTTGAAAACGGGGAGACGTAATAGAACTTCGGAAGCCTGGCGTGGAATCCTTTTTCCGCCACCGGCACGAGAAATGGCTTTTGCTCTCCAAAAGTGTTCCCGACCTGGATCACGGAGACCACCGGCCGCTCGTTCGCATCGAAGCAAAAAAAGATCGCGATCGGGTTGAAAACATACCCGAACACCCGGGGGAAGGCTAATAGTCGCACCCTCGCAATCGAGGACGGGTCAAAGCCTTCACCTCTCAGCCAGACAAAAAGGTTTTCCTTCGCTGTCGGCTGACCGAGTGGGAGGTGGTCGGCATCAAAAAAACTGTAAACCGACGACCGATTGATCCCGAAAATCCGCAGCGTTTTTCCAACGGACTCGAGTTCGTCGAGGTCGAGGTAACAGTAAAAGACGCGGTACAAAAACTCGTGCTCCCGGGGTCGCAACCGCCGGTGAAACACCGAGCAGTCGTAGAAGCACGATTTCATCCGCCGCTGAGCCCCCGCCGCACATCCTCCGCACATTCCACCGCGGAGGCATAGGCGTCTTCGTGGAATCCATAGCGGAAATAGCTTCCGCAAAAAAACACGCGTTGTGTCGGCGCGACCTGATTGATTTTCCTCAGTTCCGCCTGGGCGCGCATGGCCTCAAGAGTGAACACCGGATGCTCGTAGTCCGTCTCGTAAAGAATCCGGGAGGGGTCCACCAGGGACCGGCCGTTGATGCTAACAAAGTAATTCCTCTTCTTAGAAACTCCCTGCAGCGCATTCATCCAATAATGCGTGGTCGGACGATCGCCCGTGGCGTCGCTTGCCTCGATTCGGTAGTTCCACGAAGCCCAGGCGAGTCTCCGCTTCGGCATCACGGACGCGTCCGTGTGCAGCGTCGCGTGATTGTGCTGATACCCAAACGGCGAGAGCAAGCGGCGTTGCAGATCGGTCGGCTCGGCGAGCATGGCAAGGGATTGATCACCATGGCACGCCAGGATAACGCGATCGAAGCGAAGCTCTTCCCCGCCCTCCACCCGAACGCAAACCGCGTCTTCCTGTTCGGAAACGTTTACAACCTTTGCCCGCACCCGCGCGGGGCCGAGCACGCCAAGTATCCGATCCACGTACGTCTTCGCCCCTCCGTCCACCGTGAACCAGGCGTGGTGTGTGTCCACCCCAAGGAAGCCGTGATTAAAAAAGAAACGGTGCAAACTCCGCGAGGGGAAGTCCAACACCCCGGACGGAAGCGTGGACCACACGGCGGAACTCATGGGAATGAGGTACCACTCCAGGAATTCGTTCCCCAACCCGTGCTTCGCGGCGAACTGGCGAACCGTCAGATCCTCAGCCGCCGGATCCGCAAGCGATTCCTTCGCGAGGCGAAAAAACCGGGTCACGTCTCCGAGCATGCGATGGAATTTCGGGCGCAGCAAATTGCGCCGCTGCGCAAAGACTTTGTTGATCCCCATCCCGTTGTACTCGAGTCCGCTGGGAACGTGCTGAACGCTGAATGACATCTCACTCGGCTTGATGGGAACGTCCAACTCCGTGAAAAGCTTCACGAGATTCGGGTACGTGACCTTATTGAAAACAATGAACCCCGTGTCGATCGGCACGGCCTGACCCTCTTCGTCGACCGTCACCGTGTTGGTGTGCCCGCCGACGCGTTGGTCTTGTTCGATGAGGGCGATGTCGGCGATCTGGCGGAGATTCCACGCGACTCCCAGACCGGCGACCCCGGTCCCGATCACTCCGATGCGCGGACGACGCGTTTCCACGGGAAGCTAATGAGTGGCAGCCTGCCGGGGAGCGGACTCCGGCCCGTACGCCGAATTCGGAATGGGCTTCAATGCGGAGATGAGCCCGACCGCCGCCAGACTGCGCAGGATCCAATACGTGATGTCAATTTCCCACCAGTAGAACCCCTGCCGCGCACTGCTCTGATAGCGATGATGGTTGTTGTGCCACCCCTCGCCCAGCGTCACGAGCGCAAGGATCATGCTGTTGCGGCTGTCGTCGCCTGTCTCATAGCGCTGGCTTCCAAGGACATGCGACACGGAATTGATCGAGCACGTGCCGTGGAAAACAAACACCGTGCTGATAAAGAAACCCCAAATGACCATTTGGGCGCCGGAGGTGTGCAGGCCTGGAGCCCATGCGCCGAGCGCGGAACCGAAGCCAAAGAGCGCCGCAATGAGAAGCAGAGGACCGATCAAATCGAATCGATTCAGAAACACGAGCTCCGGGTACTTCGCCAGATCGCGAACTTTCGAGTAATCCGTCGGATAGTTTCTCGCACTCGTCAGCCAGCCGATGTGGGCCCAAAGGAACCCTTGCATGCCGGGCGAGTGGATATCCGTTTCCTCATCTGAATGCGCGTGATGGTGTCGGTGCACCGCCGCCCACCACAATGGACCCCGCTGCACCGCGGTGAGTCCCAACAGGGCAAAGACAAACTGAACCGGTCGCGAGGCTTGAAAGGACTTGTGGCAAAAGTACCGGTGATAAAAGCCGGTGACGAAAAACATCCGCACAACATACAGCACAACCGCCGTGACGACCGCCACCACGCTCGTGCCGGTCCAGATGACGCCGATGCACCCGAGGTGAAGCACTAGGAATGGGAAAAACCGGCGAAACTCGAATTTGTCCGGTTTTTCCCGAATGGCTTGAGCCCCTTCCGGAAAGTAGTCCGCGTCGATGAACGTGAGGACTTCCTGCCAGATCCTGCGGACGAGTGTCATATAAGAGATATCGGAGGTTTTCATGGCCGCAGTGGGTGGTCAACGCGGAACCTGCTCCATCTCGCAATAGAAAGCTCAGAATTTCGGACGGCTTGATTATTCGTCACGAACCCCCAATTCCTGCAGGAGTCGTTGCAGGTCATCGTTTCCGTAGTACTCGATCGTGATGTTCCCATGTTTTTCGCCATGGTGGATTACGACCCTCGTGGCCAGCCGGTGCTGCAATAAATTTTGAATCCGCTGGAGCCCCGCGCTGAGTTCCGGAGCGCTGGAACTGCGTTTCCCCGCCGGGCGGCGCCCCGTTTTGGCGAGATGGTCGGCCGCGATTTTCTCCGCCACACGCACGGAGGCCCCCTGGCGAATGATCAGTTCCGCGAGCAAGCGCTGTTCCTCAAGCGACTTCACCCCCAGCAACACCTTGGCGTGCCCGACACTCAACCGTCCCTGCACGAGCCAGCCCTGCACCTCGCGATCGAGGTCTAGCAGCCGCATCACATTGGCGATGCTGGCGCGACTGCGTCCCACCCGCTTGGAAATGTCATCCTGCGTCATGGAAAATTCCTGCGCCAGCCGGTCGTACGCCCGGGCTTCCTCGATGGGATTGAGATCCTCCCGCTGGAGATTCTCAATCAAAGCCAGCTCAAGCACCTCGCGATCGGTCGCCTCCCGGACAATCACCGGAACCTCCGCCAAGCCAATGACGCCCGCCGCCCTCCATCGGCGCTCTCCGGCGATCAGTTCAAACGCCCCGCCCACCAAACGAACAATCAAGGGTTGGATGATGCCCTGTTCGCGAATGGATTCGACCAACTCCTTCAGTTGCTCCTCCCGAAACTCCTTGCGAGGCTGCAGCGGACTGGGGACGATTCGATCCAGACGAATCAATTGTACGCGCTCCCCTTTCTCCGCTACGGGAGTGGGAGTGGCCACTTTCGGCTGAATCAACGCGTTCAAACCGCGTCCGAGGGCAGGCTTCGACATCGAGGCAGTTTGCGACACTTCGGCGATGATGAACAGACATTAACCCACCCGCACCGGATGCTCTTTCAAGATCCCACACCGCAAAGCGCCGCGCGGAACATGGCCCTCGACGAGGCCATTTTGCAAACAACCGACGCTCCGGTGCTGCGCGTTTATTCCTGGGACCGACCTTCCGTATCCTTCGGGGTTTTTCAGACGGTCGCCGAGGTGCAAGCGCGCTTCCCGGGTCGAGCGTTGGTTCGCCGATGGACGGGCGGCGGAGCGGTGGAGCACGGGGAGGACTTCACCTTTTCGCTGATCCTCCCACGCTCGGACTCCCGCAGCACCATGCGCTCCGCCGCGAGTTACGTGTGGATCCACCGGGCCGTTCTGGAGGCCATGCAACCGACCGCAGCGTCGCTCGTTTGCGATATTCCGGCGCCGGTGGGCGGTTGGTGTTTCGAGAAGCCCGCCCCGGGGGACATTCTGCTGAACGGTGCAAAGATCTGCGGAGGCGCTCAGCGGCGGTCGCGACACGGGCTCCTTCATCAAGGAAGCATCCAGCGAGTGATTCTGCCCGCCGATTTCCCCATCCGCCTGTGCGAGGCCCTCGGTGTGGGAACGCAACCATTCCACACCGGGGATTCCCTACTCGAAATGGCCGCCGTCCTGGATCGCGAGCGATATGGGTCGGAGGCGTGGACCAACGGAAGGACGAACCGTTTCACGACGTGATTTGACACACCCGTCACCCACACGGGATACTCCCCGCCATGGATCCTTCGAACCCCGAGTACTACATCCAACGGGAGTTGAGCTGGCTGGAGTTCAACCAACGCGTCCTGGACCAGGCGGAGGACGCGTCCAATCCGTTGCTGGAAAGACTGAAGTTCCTCTGCATCGTCAGTTCAAATCTCGACGAGTTTTTTGAGGTTCGCGTGGCGGGTTTGCGCCAGCAGCGGCAGATGCAGATTGCCGAGAGCGGCCCGGATGGCATGACGGCCACGGAGTCCCTCCGCGCGATTTCTCGGCGTGTCCGGCGGCTCGTTGACGATCAGTACCGTTGCTGGCGCGAGCAGTTGCAGCCACGGCTCGAGGCCGAGCGCATCCGCTTCCACGTGTATCCCAACGTTCCGCCGGAGGAATACGCGCACTTTGAGCAGTACTTTCACACGCTGGTCTACCCGGTGTTGACGCCCCTCGCGATCGACCCCGTCCACCCCTTTCCTCAACTGCTCAACAAGAGCCTCAACGTCATGGTGGAACTCGAGGGGGAGGACATCAACACGGACATCGCAGTCGTCCAAGTGCCCCGCATCCTGCCTCGCATTGTTCCATTTTCGAATCAGGAAAACGGAGACGACTTCGTGTTCATCGGGCACATCGTCAAACACCACGTCGAGACCCTGTTTAAGGGGGTCACCGTGAAAGGGGCCCATCTCTTCCGCGTCACCCGCAACAGCACGCTGTATGTCGACGAGGAAGAGGTGGAAAATCTCCTTCACGCCATTGAGGAGGAACTTCGCCGCGTCAATCGGGGGGCGGCGGTGCGGTTGGAAGTGCAACACGATTGCCCGGCCGAAGTCATCGAGCGCCTGCAAACCATCTTTCACTTGGAGGCGGAGGACGTGTTCCACATCGACGGCCCGCTGAATCTCGTCCGCCTCATGCCGCTCGCCCTGCAAATCGACCGGCCGGAACTCCGCTACAAGCGTTTTTCGCCAACCACCGTCGTTTCACTCCACGACGAGCAGGATATTTTTTATCACATCCGCAAAGGAGACATCCTCCTCCATCACCCGTACGACAACTTCCAGACTGTCCTGGATTTCCTCGGGCAGGCCGCCGAGGACCCCGATGTTCTCGCGATCAAACAAACCCTCTACCGCACGAGCAGCGACTCGCCGCTCGTTCAGTCGCTGATCACTGCCGCTCGCAACGGAAAACAGGTTGCGGTTGTGATCGAACTCAAAGCCCGCTTCGATGAAGCGGCGAACATTAAATGGGCACGCATCCTCCGGGAAGCCGGGGTCAATGTCGTGTACGGCGTCACCGGGCTCAAGACGCACGCCAAGGCCATGCTCGTGGTGCGCAAAGAGGGCGACGCGATCCGGCGTTATGCCCACGTTGCCACGGGCAACTACAACCCCTCGACCGCACGCATCTACACCGACCTCGGCATGCTCACCTGCCGGGACGACGTCACGAGCGACATCGCGGAGGTGTTCAACATTCTTACGGGTGTGTCGAAATACCCCGGGATGAAGGAGATCATGGTGGCGCCGTTCGACATGGTGGATCGATTCCTCGCGATGATCGAAAAGGAAATCGAACACGCGCAGGCGGGCCGAACGAACGGGATCTATGCCAAAATCAATTCACTGGTCGAGGAAAGCATCATCGCCGCCCTGTACCGCGCCTCCGCCGCGGGAGTTCAGATTCGACTGATGGTCCGCGGCATGTGCGCCCTGCGTCCTGGCATCCCCGGGGTCAGCGAGAACATCGAAGTGCGGAGCATCGTGGGTCGATTTTTGGAACATCACCGAATCTTCCGTTTTGAGAACGGCGGGGATCCGCTCCTTTATCTTGGGAGTGCGGACTGGATGTCGCGCAACCTTTTCCGGCGGGTGGAGATTGCATTCCCGATCGTTTCCCCCGGCATGCGCGGGCACATCGAGGAGATTCTTTCGTGGTTCTGGCGGGACAATGTGAAGGCGAAAGTCATGCGCCGGGACGGCACCTACGTGCGTCGGCACACGGACGAACCGCCGTTCGATTCACAGAATGAGTTCGTGCTCGAAGCCCAGCGCCGCCGGAAGGCGATCCACGCCGGGTAAAGGAGCCCGTCTGGGAGCCCCCCGAGGGCTCTGGGAGGTTGCAGAGTGCCCATGGATGCGCTAAGGTCCCCGCCTTGATGAGGCTTGCCTTGCATCTCTTGGTCTGTTCCACGACCGCCATCCTGCTGACCGCATGCGGCGGCGGACCCTCCCAACCCGCACAACCGGCAGCCACCGGGCCAGTCGATGACGTGTCGTACTGGGACGGAGACGGACTCACAGGACGCCCCCGCGTGATCATCCGCCTCGACGAACAGATCGCCTACTTTTTCATCGGGGACAAACTGGCCGGCCGCGCGAGGGTCGCCACGGGGAAAGAAGGCTTCGGCACTCCTGCAGGGGAGTACAAAATTCTTGAGAAAGTTCAGGACAAGCACTCCACGCTGTACGGGCAAATCGTGGACGCCGACGGCAATGTGGTCGTCGGAGATGCCGACATCCGCATCCACAAAGTCCCTCCGGGAGGGCAATTCCTCCATGCCCCGATGCCGTACTGGATGCGCCTGACGTGGCGCGGCGTCGGCATGCACGCCGGCATCATCCCCATGCCGGGCGAACCCGCCTCCCACGGATGCATCCGCATTCCGAAGGAAATGGCCGCCATCTTCTTCGAAAACGTGGAGATCGGCACACCCGTCCGCATCGTTCGCTAAATTCCGAGGCAACCCCCACCCTCCCCGTCGATGCGTGACACGCGTTCCACTTGCAGGATGCGATCTTCGTCGTAGCATTTGAATCTGTAACTGAACATGTCACACATTCCTGACACCCTCGAAACGACCGCCTTGCGCGACGAGTTGAAGAAGTTCCGGTCACACGCCCCTGGATACTGGCCGGATGTTCCGGTCGAAAACTGGACGGATTGGAAATGGCAACTGCGCAACCGCGTGACCTCGCTCGCCGGGTTGGAGAAGCACCTGGTGCTCACCGACGAGGAACGCGCGGGCGTCCTGCTCTCCGGTAGCAAACTGGCCCTCGCCGTCACGCCCCACTTTTTCAACCTCATCGACCGCGAGAATCCGGACTGCCCGATTCGGCGTCAGGTCGTCCCCCGGATCGAGGAGGGCTGGACGTCGCCTTCGGACATGGCCGATCCGTGCGGAGAAGATTCGCATATGCCCGTCCCCGGTCTCGTGCATCGGTACCCGGATCGCGTGTTGTTTTTGGTAACGGATCGGTGCGCCTCGTATTGCCGCTACTGCACGCGTGCCCGGGTGGTGAGCGGAGTAGGCGAGCAGGAACTCCACACGGATTTTGAGGAGGCGTTTGCCTACCTTCGCGCGCACCCCGAGATTCGCGACGTTCTGTTCAGCGGCGGCGACGCGCTGTTGTTCTCCGACGACAAGCTGGAATACCTGATCCGTCGCGTGTGCGAAATCGAGCACATCGAGTTTGTCCGTATCGGCAGCCGCGTGCCGATTTTTCTGCCCCAAAGGATCACCCCGGCACTTTGCCGGATGCTGCAAAAGTACCACCCGCTGTGGATGAGCGTGCACGTTAACCACCCCCGCGAACTCACCACAGAAGTGCGCGACGCATTGGGAATGCTTGCGGATCACGGCATTCCACTCGGAAACCAAAGCGTGCTGCTCAACGGCGTGAACGACGACCTGACGACCATGACCGCCTTGGTGCAGAAATTGCTGAAGGCGCGGGTGCGTCCGTATTATCTATACCAATGCGACCTGATCAATGGTTCCTCCCACCTGCGCACCAGTGTTGCGAAGGGCATCGAACTCATTGAGGGCCTCCGGGGCCACACCTCCGGATACGCCATTCCACAATACGTGATCGACGCCCCCGGCGGCGGGGGGAAGGTGCCGATCAACCCCGGGTACGTGCTCTACCACGACCGCGAGAAGATCGTCATCCGCAATTACGAAGGCCGCGTGTTTGAGTACCCGGAAACAGCATCCGTGCTGGCCCAACCCGCAGAAGCCCAACTGGCGGCGGTCGGTTCGTGAGCGGAATCATCGTTCGCCCGCGCTCCCGAATCCTGCACGGCCACGACTGGGTTTACTCCACGGAGGTTCAAAAGATTTTCGGCAGCCCGGAAGCCGGGGATGTCGTCGCGCTCCGGGACGGCCGCGACCGCCTGCTGGGAAGCGCGATCTTTAATCCGCATTCGAAAATCGTCGCCCGCCGATTCTCCCACGGACGCACCGCCCTCGACCAGGAACTCCTCCATCGCCGCATCCAGCGGGCGTGGGAAACACGGCTCAAACGCGGATGCGACCCCCTCGTTTGCCGCGTCGTCTGGAGTGAGAGCGACGGTCTGCCCGGGGTCATCCTCGACCGCTACGGCCGAGTCGGCGTGCTGCAAACCCTCACGTTCGCCATGGACCGCTGGAAAAACGAAATCGCGCAACAGGCCGCATCGATCCTCGATCTGGACGCCGTCATCGAACGCAACGACGCCGGAATCCGCACCGCCGAGGGCTTGCCGGAATCCGTTGGCGTCCTCTTCGGCGAATCCTCCGGAGAACTTCGCGTGGATCTCGACGGGGTGACCTTTGACGTTTCCCTTCTCGCGGGACACAAGACGGGGCTGTACCTCGATCAGCGCGAGGCCTACCGCACCGTCGCCTCACATGCAAAGGACCGGCGGGTGCTCGATGCTTTTTCCAATCAGGGTGGTTTCGCCCTGGCGTGCGCGAAGGCAGGCGCAAAGTCCGTCCTCGCCGTCGAAAGCTCGGAGGCGTGCGTGGCAAAAATTCGCTCCAACGCGGAGGCCAATGGTCTCTCGATCGAGACCATGACCGCCGATGTCTTCGACTATCTCCCCCGCGCGGGGCATGGTCAGACCACGTACGGGCTCATTATTCTCGACCCCCCATCGTTCAGCAAAGGCCGCTCGTCGGTCCACGATGCCCTGCGGGGGTACCAGGAACTGCATCGCCACGCCGCGCGCCTTCTCGAGCCCGATGGTCTGCTCGCGACGTTTAGTTGTGCGCACCATGTGAGCCGGACGGACTTCCTGACCAGCCTTCGGGACGGCTTCCAGGATTCCAAAAAACGAGCGCACGTTATTGCCTCCTTTAGTCAGCCGGCAGATCACCCGGTCCTGTTGTCCATGCCGGAAACAGAATATTTGAAGGGCTTTCTCGTCCAAGCCGTCTAGAACGATTGCAAATCACCGGCTTTCCCGGCTATAACCAATTGTCTTTGTCGTTTTCCTATGCCCGAACCTCGAAAACTGCCTGCGGAATATCCCGATGACGAACCAGAGGAACTGGATTTGACCGGAGAAGAGCTCGACACGCAGGTCCAGCGGGCGCAGGAGCAGCTCAGCGACCTTCGAAGACGACAGGAGCAGATCGAGAAGGAGAAGCTGCGTCTGGAGGAACTCAGCCGCCGACAGGAAGAGTTCGAGGTCGGTTGTGCGGAGATGACGGAGAAATTCCACCGTTCGCTTTCGACCCTGCAGCGTGAGATTGCGGAGTCCCAGCGGCGGACGGAGCAGTTGGAATCGATCGACGAAAGCTTTACGCGTCACTTGCGGGAATTGCAGGCGATGAATCCGAAGGCATGGAGCGGGGCGGATCTTCCCAAGGAGCTCACGAAAGCGCTTGGGGGATTGGAGGAGGCCCGCGCGGCGTACGCCAAACTTTCACCCAAGATCGAAGCGGAGTCGATCGAGCACGGCGTTGCGGGTTCTCCGATGGATTACGAGGAGATGTACGCGGGGGGCAATGGCGAGAAGAGCTTTGTGTACTGGCTCATGGCCGGATTTGGATTTACGCTGCCGTTGTTTGCACTCGGCGTGATCGCGCTGGCGCTCCTCCTTTGGAAGCTCTGGTCGGGACAGTAGAATGCCGAAGCCACGCACCACCAAGACCTCCTCCGCCATCGAACGCGAGCGTCGCCGCCTCGAGGAAGAACAGGCGCAGCTGCGCCTCGCTCAGGAGCAACTTGGCAAACTGATCGAAACCGCTCCCCGAAAGCGCGAGAAGATCAAACGGCTTGAGCGCGAGCGGGTGATGAAAGTCGCGGTCGAGAGCACCCGGCACCGCGGGGCGATTCCCGTCCCGAGCCATCCCCGCTACGGCGATACTTCCACCACACGCAGCAAGCGGTCGTTGACGCTGAAAAAGGATCGACGCCTCATGCAGATGAAATTCATTGCCCTGTGCATCATCCTGGGCACGATTCTCCTTCTGCTATGGCGAACCCTCCCCGCATGAACGCCTCAACCGCCGAGGTTTCTCCCCGTGCTGACTCCCTTCGCGACTCCGCGCTTGCCGTCTTCCGGACAATGCTCCTCGCACGCATCTTGGAGGACAAGCTTTCCAGCCTCTACCGCAGCGGCAAGATCATGGGCGGCGTGTTTCTTGGGAAGGGCCAGGAGGCACTCAGCGCGTCGCTCGGCTTCAACCTGCGCCGCGGCGACATTTTCGCCCCGCTGATCCGCGACCAAGCCGGCCGACTCGCCTTCGGCGATACCGTGCTCGATACGCTGCGAACGTATCTGGGCTCCTCCCTGGGATCGATGCGCGGCCGCGACGGCAACATTCACCGCGGTCGCCCGGCCGAAGGCTACTACGCAATGATCAGCCACCTCGGAGCGATGATCCCGGTCGTGGCCGGCGGACTGCTCGCCCGACGGTTCCGCGGAGAATCCGGCGTGGTCGGAGCCACCTGCATCGGCGACGGAGGATCGTCCACCGGCGCATTCCACGAAGGCCTCAACGTCGCCGCAGTGGAAAAACTGCCGCTCGTGCTCGTCACCGCCAACAATCAATACGCTTACTCCACACCCACCTCGTCGCAGTTTGCCTGTAAGTCATTGGTCGATAAAGCCATAGGCTACGGAATCCCCGGGGTGGAAATCGATGGAACCGACCTCCGCGCCTGCCTCCAGGCGACCACCAACGCCGTCCGCGATGCGCGGGATGGCGGCGGCCCGCAACTGATCGTTGCCAATCTTCTCCGTCTCGTCGGCCACGGAGAACACGATGACGGCAGCTATGTCGACCCCGCCTTGCGCGCCCATCCGGTGGGTCGCGACTGCCTTCGCGTCGCCACGGAATGGATCCTCGCGGAAGGCTGGTCCACGCCCGAAGAGCTCGCAACGTGGCGCAGCGAATGCGAAACCGAAGTCCAAACAACCGCCGCCCGCGTTCTGCGTGAACCCGCTCCGAACCCCGCCGACGAGGAGTGGGTGGCCATCCACACCCGCGAACTCATCGAAGATATCGCTGAACGCTAAGCCATGAGTATCAACTACTTGGATGCCATCAGGGAAGCCATGGCCCGCGCGCTCACCGACGATCCCCGCGTCTTCGTCTACGGGCAGGACGTCGGAAGCTTCGGCGGAGCTTTCAAGGCCACCAAAAACCTCGCCAAACAATTCCCAGGACGCGTCAAGGATTCCCCGTTGTCGGAAGACGCCATGGTGGGCATCGCCATCGGCGCTGCCATCGAGGGCATGCGGCCGATCATCGAGATGCAGTTCGCGGATTTCTCGACCTGCGGCCTGAACCAAATCGTCAATCAGGCGGCGACCCTTTTTTACCGCACCGGCGTCCCCTGCCCGATTGTCATCCGCCTCCCCAGCGGCGGCACCCCAGGCAGCGGACCCTTCCACAGCCAAAGCATGGAGGCCATCTACGCCCACTACCCCGGCATCATCGTCATGACGCCGGCAACGGTCGAAGACGCCTACAGCATGCTCCTCGAGGCGATCCTGATCGACGACCCCGTCATCTTTTGTGAGCACAAGTTTCTCTACAATCGCCTGTCGGCAGAAGCCCTCCCCACGGAGTCCCTCCCCACCGGCAAGGCCCGCATTGCCCGGGCGGGCCGGGATCTCACGATCGTTTCCTACAGCGCCATGGTCCAGGAGTGCCTCGAGGCCGCAGAGCAACTCCTCACCGACGGCTACGAAATCGAAGTGGTCGATCTCCGCAGCGTGAAACCGCTCGATACGGACACCGTCATCGCCTCGGTCGCCCGCACCGGTCGCCTGCTCTGCGTCGGGGAGGCCTGGCCATTTGGCGGGGTTAGCGCCGAAATCATCGCACGCGTGGTATCGGAGGGCTTCAGCCTGCTCGATGCTCCCCCGCGGCGCCTGAACGCCAAGGACACCCCGGTTCCGTATCATCCCTCGCTTTGGGGCACCCATCGGCCCACCGCCAGCTCCATCGCCTCCGCCACCCGGCAGCTCCTGGAAACCTGACCACCGCTCAACCCGTGACATCCATTCCCATTCTCATGCCGCAACTCGGCGAATCCATCGCCGAAGCGACGATCGTCCGGATCTCCGTCGCGAAAGGAGACTCGATCGAGGCGGACGCCGACATCATCGAAGTGGAAACCAACAAAGCCGTGATGTCCGTCGCCGCGCCTTGCGGCGGGATCGTCGGGGAACTCCTCGCGGAAGAAGGCCGGAGCTACGCGGTGGGTGCCACGTTGGGTTACGTGGAGGTCGAGGATGCCGAGGCAGAAAGACTTGGCCTGAATGCCGAGATCGAATCCTCCATCCCAGGCGCAGAACCCGCTGGGAAAAAGACGCCCGCGTCCGAGATCCACCCCACCGTGCGCGGTCTGCCGGTCCCGGCAAATGCGGGCGGCGCCAGCTACCTTTCGCCGCGAATGAAAGCGCGGATGACCGAACTCGGCCTCCACGCAGCCGACCTCGCCAGCGTCGCCGGCAGCGGGGCCGGCGGCCGCGTCACCATCGATGACCTCGAGCGCTTCCTCCTGGACCTCGAACGCAACAAGATCACCCCCGCCTCCCCCATGCGGGTCGCGGTCGCGGACGCCATGCGCCGCAGCTGGACCCGCCCGCTGGCCACCGTCGTGCTCCCCATCGAACTCGACATCATGCTCGCCCACCGCAAGCGGCAGACGTCAAAAGCGGGTCCCGCTCTCTATGCCTTGCGCGCTCTTTCCATCGCCCTCGCCGCCAACAGTGAAAAGGCTGGGCGCCTCATCGGAGACCGCGTCATCCATCCCCGCTCGATCGACGTCGGTTTCGCCGTGGAAGCCGACGACGGCGTCCTCGTTCCCGTTATCCGAAACGCCGACCAATTCCGGCTCGCCGATTTGATTGAGCGCTACAACCGCCTCGTCGAGCTTGCCCGCGCACGCCGGCTGTCGACGACGGACACCGGAGGCTCCATTGCAACCGTCACGAACTACGGAGTGTTCGGACTCACGCTCGCCACGCCGATTCCTCTCCCTGAGCAGACCCTTCTGCTCGGAATGGGGGCGGGTCAGGTGCAGCCGAAGTGGAACGCTTCGATCGAAGACTGGGAGCCCGTCACCGTGGCGCAGTTCACGTTGAGCTTCGACCACCGGGTGATCGACGGCGGCGCAGCCGGCCGCATGCTCAAACGGGTCGCCGACCTGCTCAACGACCCGGACTCTTTGTAGGAATTCTCCCTAATTGGGGAATTTCACGAATATCCTCTTGCATTCCGGGCCGGCCGAACCCTTTTTAAGGATCGTGAACCGGCTCCGTGCCCGTTCGCAACCGTGAAACTGTTCGATCCCGTCTCCCTCCGCTTCTGGGGATATTTGCGTCGATATCGCAAGTCCGTCCTGTATGCCGCCACGGGCAACTTTGTGACGGTCACCATCCTCATGATGGGTCCGCTTTTCATCAAACTCTTGATTGATGAAGCGCTGCCGGGACGAAACATCGGTCTCGTCATCGGGCTGGCGGTCACCTTCCTCCTGCTCGAATGCATGAGGTATATCATCGGGTACGCGCATCACTACCTCGCGAGCTACGTCGGGCAGCGGACCATTTTTGACATTCGCCGCGCCCTTTTTCATCACCTCCAGTTGCTCCATCTGTCGTTTTACGAACAGGAAAAAACCGCAAGCCTCGTCAACCGCGTGATCCACGACGCCGCGTCGATCCAAGTTTTCATCAACACCGCGTTTTCGACTATCGCCAACAGCGCGATCTCGTTCTCCATCGCGTTTGCGATCATGCTTGCACTCAACTGGAAGCTTGCCCTCCTCGCCGGGCTCTCCCTGCCGATCTACTTCGGATTGGTCCACTTTTTCCGAAAGCGCCTCCGGACCACTTCCCACGACGTGAAGGAAAGGCAATCCGCCCTCGCGGGGATGCTTGGCGAAACGTTCTCCGGCATCAAGGTCGTGAAATCCTTCGCCCAGGAGGACCACGAAAGGCGCCGGTTCGTGCTCCGGATCAAGGACAACTTTTTTACCGAAATGGTGATCCCCGCGATCAGCCATCAAATGGGATGCAGCCTCGGCATCCTCTTCGCCGCTGTCTACGCGCTCGTGCTCCTCGTCGGTGGCGTCAGCGTGGTCCAGGATCAAATGACCGTCGGCGATTTCGTCGCGTTCACCAGCTACCTGACGATGCTGTTCGGTCCGCTGAACCAACTATCGAGCCTGATTCAGACATCCACAGACGCGCGAACCGGTTTCGAGCGCATTGTCCAACTCCTCGACACCCGACCCAAAATCGTGGAGAGCGAGAGCCCGGTCGTGATTGCCGACATCAAGGGTCACGTCCAGTTTCAGAGCGTCTCATTTTCGTATAATCGGGGTCGCGCCCTTCACGATTTCGATCTCGACGTATCGCCCGGCGAGGTCATCGCGCTCGTGGGTCCGAGCGGAAGTGGCAAAAGCACCCTGATGAGCCTTTTGACCCGGTTTTACGACGTGGAATCCGGCTGCATCCGGATCGATGGCGTCGATCTTCGTCAGCTCAAGTACGACATCTACCGTCAGCAGGTGGGCATCGTCATGCAGGAAAACTTCCTGTTTTCGGGGACGGTGGAAGAGAACATCCGTTACGGACTGCCCGACGCGTCCCACGAAGCGGTGGTGCTTGCCGCGGCTCAGGCGAATGCACTCGAATTCATCGAGTCCATGCCGGAGCGCTGGGAATCGCAGGTCGGACAGGGGGGGGTCACTCTCTCTGGAGGGCAGCGCCAGCGCATCGCCATCGCCCGGTGCATCCTGAAAAACCCCAGGATCCTCATTTTCGACGAGGCCACCAGCGCGCTCGACACCGCAAGCGAGAACCTCATCCAGCAATCACTCGATACGTTGATGGCCGGGAAAACCGTTTTCATCGTCGCTCACCGACTCAGCACCATTCGCAAGGCCCATCGCATCGTCGTGCTCGATCGCGGCCGCATCTCGGAGGTGGGCACGCATGCGGACCTCCTCGCGCGCGGCGGACTTTACCACCGCTTGCATGAGCCCAAAATGATGGAAAGCGCGAGGATCGTCGCATGACCAAAGTCGACCTCGGACCCGGTCAGATGCAGGCCCGCCTGCGCCGCCTCGAGATGGTGATCGCAGCGGGCAGCGCGTTTGGAGTCGTGGCCCTTGTCGTGGTTCTGACGCTCATTCCTTTTGATGAAAAGGTGCGCGGACCGGGCTTCGTGCGTCCCGAGGTGGAGAGTCGGATTTATGCCCCGGCGGACGGTTTGGTCGAGCGTATCCTTGTGCGGGATCGCGAACATGTCATCGCGGGGCAACCGCTTCTCGAGATGGACCCGACCGAAATCGACCGGACCTTGGAGCGACAAAAGGCGGCCCTGCGCGAGGCGGAGGCGCAGTTACGGCTCCAGCAGGCACACCTGGAGCGGGTCCACCAACTCCCCCTGCCAAAAGATTTTTGGCACGTGGAGCAGGAGGCGGAAGATGCGCAGGATCGGCTGAATCTCGCGGAGCGCGAAGTCAGGCGCTATCAGATGCTGCAAACCTCGGGAGCCGGCACGGCGCAGGAAGCAGACCGGGCCGTTCTCAATCGGGACATCGCAAAGTCCCAAATCGAGAGGGCGCAATCCAAGCTGCAACTGCTGCGATCCGGGTTCGAAAAGCAGTTCCTCGCGGAGGCGCAGGCCGAAGCGGATTCCGCTTCGGCGGCCGTCGAGAAGATTCGAACGGAAATCCGCCTCCTCGGCGAAGAGCGTGAACGACTCACCCTCACCGCGCCCTCAGACGGAACGGTCACGCTGTTGATGAAACGGCGTCCGGGTCAACCCGTTGCCAAAGGAGAGAAGCTCTTCAACATTTCTCACGGGCAAGCCTCTTCCGTGGTGCTATCGCTTGGCGACCGGGAGATTCACCGGGTGCAACCGGGTCAGACCGTCCTCATGCGTTCCCGGGCCTTCGACTGGATGCGTCATGGGTACATTCGGGGAGTGGTCGAACGCGTGTCCACGGAGCCACAGCGTCTCGACGACGATTCCGAGTCCGCGCCTGCGTACCTCGTCGTGGTGCGCGTCACGCAAACCCCGCAGGCGCTTGCGGTGGGTTCGGAAGTCGAAGGCGCCGTCCTGCTGCGCCGCGTCCCGCTCTGGCAGTTGTTGTTCGGCAGGGCGTAGGACGCACGCTCAAAACACCATGAAGAGCGTGAAGATGCGAACTGTTGGGGCGGATCCATCGAGCGCACTTCAGAATGGGAGGGAGTTCGGAATTCACGTTCTGCTTGCATGGACGTGCGTAAGCCATCCCAGATCAAATCTGCAAACTTCCAAACAAACATCATAACCGCCCCAAGAATCTGCCACCCACGGAGTCGCAACATTCCTTCTCTTCGTTTTCGTGCATGAGTCAACCAAATCGACTCCGCATTCCACTCCCCTCCCGCACCACCCAAATGCCGCCGCGCCGCTGCAGTGCTGCGCGACCTGCTCTACACGCGAAATCCCGCTCTCCTTTCCACGCCAGGACCGTGTACAATCACCCATGATCACACCGCTTGAAGCCACGTCGCGTCCGCTGCGCATTGGATTGGTGGGCGGATGGGGACACGAAAGTGTGAAGCGTTACCCCGGGGCCGAACTCGCCTGGGCCTGCGACGCCGATGAGAAGGCACGCGACCGCGCCGCCGCCGGTAATCATCCTGTCTTTTCCTCCATGGACGAACTCCTCCGCGAGTTCCAACCAGACGTCGTTTACATAGGCAGCGTATTTGGACGCAATGGGAGCCTGGCCGTAGCCGCCATGGAGCAGGGTCTACCGGTTGTCAGCGAAAAACCGATCGCGGCGGACCGACCCACCCTGAACCGACTTCGCGAACTCTCGTCGACTACGAATCTCGGAGTGATCGCGGAGTTCGCCATGCGCTGGTGTGCCCCGCTGGTGAAGGCCCGCGAACTCGTTGCGAGCAATGCGATTGGGGAGATTACCCTCATTAGCGCATCCAAAGCCTATAAGTTTGGAAAGGAACGTCCTTCGTTCTACGGTGCTCGCGCAACCTTCGGCGGCATCATCCCTTGGATCGCTGGGCATTCGATTGACTATGCTGCCTGGACCACTGGGTTGACGTTCCGAAGCGTCACGGCCCAGCACGGCAACCGCTGCTTTCCTGAATACCCCGAAATGGAAGATCACGCCGCCATGCTGTTTGAGATGAACAATGGCGCCGCTTGTGTGGTCACGGCCGACTTTCTCCGCCCCTCTGCAGCAGCCTCCCATGGAGACAACTTCCTCCATCTCACCGGGACCCAGGGGACCGTCGAGGTAAGGAACGCCGAGGTGACGTTGACCACCGCAACGCATCGCGAGCAATGGCAAATTGAGGAGGACCCGCAAGAAGGCATCAGGCGCGCTGTGGGTCTGGTGAACGCCGCAATGGGCAAGCCCTCCGAGATTTCGACCAAGGATTCGTTGCATTCCACCGAGGCGGCGCTCGCCGCGCGCGAATCGGCAGATTTGCGGAGACTCAACGGTCGACACACCGCGGTTTCGATCCCCGAGCGTCCCGAACAACATTAGCCGATCTCGAATCCCGCCCCACACCAAACGGACGGCCCGCAAAGAACGGATCTCGCTTGCGGCCAAACCATGCGGGAGAGATGCCTCTGCGGACTTAATCCCGCTTCAATCAGGCAGGGAGACGCGGCCTCGTGAAGGACGTCGCAGATCAGTTCCCCACCCCCACAATGTTCTGATGCCCCACGGACGATGTCGTGAAAGTCCGCCGGCGTTGAGGCGGCCACCGGCCCAAGAAACCAAGCCGTGCGCGATGGACGCAGGACCCCGTACGCGCGACGTCCATTCCCTCCCTCCACACTAAGGAACTGAGCCCCACTTGCCGCCAGATCTGCCAACAATGCGCTTCGGTCCAGCCCGCAGACTTCCCGATCCCATTCGGCGATCCCCTGGTCCAGAATCACCTTCTGGGCATTCGTTGGTTTTGTAGGACGAGGATTTCCACGCCATCGCGTGATCGGGCACACCTCAGCAAAACCAAACTTCCGATAAATCGGTGCACCTTGATCGGTCGCATCGAGCCCGAGTGCATCAAAGGAGCGTGCGTTTGCCGCGTCCAGCGCCGCTGCGAAGGACTCCCTGCCAAGCCCCCTGCCGCGATATTCGCGGTCGACCAGAATCATGCCAATCCAAGCGAGAGAACTCCCGTAGCCGACCAGCGAAAAACTCGCTCTAACTTCCCCCTCATCGGTCCAAACCCACACCCCTCCACCGGTCAGTCGCGCCAGCCGACGCCAGTCCTCCCGCGTCTGCTCCCATCCTGCCTGCGTGGATAGCGCCCATGCGGAATCAACCAGCGCGTTTGTTAGCGGTTCGAAAACAACACCCGCACCGCCGCAGCGGCGCGGCGGCTCATGGGGGACATCTGGAGTGTTCATCAAATGGCGGAGCCGGTGTTGATCCGGTTGACCGGAGTTTATAACGCTGGGATCTGCGATCAGACCGTCGGCGGAGTTTCCGGTTGGCCGTAGTAGGCCCCTGCACCGTGTTTGCGGCGAAAGTGCTTTTCGATAAGCGCCGCAGAAGGCGGGCAACTTCCTGGATTGATCGCCAGCGCTTCAGCCGCCATCTGGGCGACGATCTCGAGCGCCTGTGCCGTCTCCACTGCCTTCGCGCCGCTGGACCCCCACGCAAACGGACCGTGATGCCGGACTAACACAGCAGGAACTTCCTCCGGATCGAGTCCATGAAAACGCTCGATGATGACGTTCCCGGTTTCCCACTCGTAAGCCTCTTCGATCTCTGCGGCGGTCATTGCCCGGGTGAGCGGCACCGGACCACTGAAATAATCGGCGTGCGTGGTGCCCAGGAGCGGGATTTCGCGCTGCGCCTGCGCAAAAGCGACCGCGTGCCGCGAGTGCGTGTGGACGATGGAACGGACCGTTGGAAACCCAAGGAAGAGCCGCCGGTGGGTGGGCGTATCCGAGGAGGGACGCAGGACACCCTCGACAACGACGCCTTCCAAGTCCAGGACGACGATGTCGCCCGGGGTCAGATTCTCGTACGCCACGCCGCTGGGCTTGATGGCGAACACGCCCTCCGCGCGATCGCAGACGCTGACGTTCCCAAACGTGAGGTCCACCAGGCCCGTCGCGGGAAGCCGCACGTTTGCCGCACAGGTCTCCTCGCGAAGGGCGTCAAACCGACTCACGCGACAAAACCCCCGGATAAGTGCCGATAGACTTCGTTGAGGCGGAGTTCCTGACGAAATGCGGTGAGGTCGGTTCCCGCACCGATCGTGAGAAACTCGATGCCGGCCATCGCGGCAAAGTCCTCAAGATGCTCACGGGTGACCGTGTAGCTGTACCCGGTATGGTGCGCCCCGCCCGCATGAATCCAGGCGGCGCAGGCCGTCTTGAAATCCGGACGACATTTCCAAACGGCCCGGGCCACCGGAAGTTTGGGGAGCGGACTTGGTGGGACAATCGCATCGACCTCGTTGACCAAGAGGCGGAATCGGTTCCCCAGATCGACAAGGGTCGCGTTAATCGCCGGGCCGGCCGGGGCGTCGAAAACGAGACGCACGGGGTCTTCCTTCCCCCCGATTCCGAGGGGATGCACCTCACACACCGGACGACCGGCCGCGATGGAGGGGCAGACTTCCAACATGTGGGAACCCAGGACGAGATGGTTGCCGGGTTCGAGATGATAGGTGTAGTCCTCCATGAAGGACGTCTTCCCACCGAGATCCTCGGCCATCACCTTCATCGCCCGCAAGAGCGCGGCGGTCTTCCAGTCTCCCTCTGCGCCGAATCCATAACCGTCCGCCATGAGACGCTGAACCGCGATGCCGGGCAACTGACGCAACCCATGCAAATCCTCGAATGTGGTGGTGAATCCCCGGAATCCCCCGCTCTCCAAAAACCCGCGCAACGCAAGTTCGATCCTCGCCGCCTCGCGGAGCGATTCATGTCGCTCCCCGCCACGGGTTAGTTCGGATGACAATGCGTAAGCCTCGGCGTAGTCGGCGCAAAGCGACTCCACGGCGGCATCGGTCACTTCCTTGAGGACGGCCACCAGATCGCCGATGCCGTGACCGTTGACCGAAAATCCGAACGTCATTTCCGCCGAAACCTTGTCGCCTTCCGTGACCGCGACCTGCCGCATGTTGTCGCCAAAACGGACAAACTTCGCGCCCTGCCAATCGTGCCACGCCCTCGCTGCGCGCGTCCACGCGGCGATGCGCTCGACGACTTCGGGGTCCTTCCAGTGGCCGACGACCACTTTCCGCGACAGCCTCATG